>OAUQ01000083.1_pt1 | contig 43149 bp, 36 predicted proteins | sample 1476151 | NCBI WGS metagenome assembly OAUQ01 (sample SAMEA2580008, study PRJEB22360) | human gut metagenome | biome: human gut; feature: human-associated habitat; material: faeces | place: Denmark | collected 2008/2010 | reverse complement strand
TAGATTATAAAGCCTGAAACCCCTCAAATTTTTGCACTTCTATTGAGAACTTGCCCAGAAAAAAATCTTAATTTTGCATCAATATATAGTTACTCTTAAAACCGTTGTTCTATTGTTTTCTAGCGATTACAAAGATACAACTTTTAGTGAGAAACTGTTTCTCCCATTATTTTTGGGTGGAAAACTTTAGTAAGTGATTATTTATTCATAAATTAATGTATAAGAACTATGAGGCTTAGAAAGATTTTAATGGTAGCAAGTGTGACTTTTGCTTGCGTTGCCCAAGCCCAGGATTTAACGATCCATGTTAATAAGAAAGGTAAAGTCGGGTTCGTTGATAAAAATGGAGCCGAAGTGATTAAATGTGCTTACGAGAGTGCCTATCCATTTTCAGGTGGATATGCGATTGTAACTAAATCAGGAAAGTCCGGTATAATAGATGAAAGGGGTAAGGTCGTCTTACCGCTGAAGTATACATCTATTATTCCTTGGAATCAGTCCCTTTATTTGATAAAGACAGGCAAGATACAGGGATTGGCAAGCCATGATGGAAAAGTGGTTCTTCCAACTAAGTATTCTTTTATTTCTAAGCCAAATTGTTATGGCAAGGCTTTAGTTGCGGTTGGGGGAAAGCAGTCTTCTTCTTCCGATAATAAGCAGTATATGCTCAATGCAAAATTGGGTATCATTGATGATAATGGTAGAGTACTGGTTACTCCAAAATATAAGGGAATTCATGAGTTTTCTTACAATACCAAGGGCGTATTTCCTTACAACGAAGGATTGCGTTTGTCGGCAGCAATTCATTCTTTGAAAGACACTTTGAAAACAGATTGTAAGTATATCGGTTTTAATAATGATCCTTTTGGCATCACAGGATGTGGTCTTATAGATGAAAATGGCAAGGAAATCCTTAAGATGGGAGTGTATGACCAATTGATGCTACCACAAAGCGGTATGGTCAGATATTATGATATCAAGAAGAAGCAAACAATTTGTGGCTATCACAATCTTGATACAGGTAAGGGCTTCGTTGCAGCTAAGTTTAAATTGAGTATAGCTGATATAAAGTTCTGGACTCATGGAGATTTTGATGGCGATATTGCACCTGTTAATGGTGAGACTTGGAGCTTTGTCGATAAGACAGGTAAGATATTGCGCAAGGATTACAAACAGTTGAAACATAGCCAGAATGGTGAGTGGGCGGCACAGAATGTCTCTGGAAAATGGGATGTGTTTGATAGCTACAACCAAGACATAGTTTCGTTGTCTAACTATGAGGATATCAATTTCCCTACAGAAAAAGGTGATTTAGAGGTTTATTCTGTCAAAAAGGGAACTCGATATGGAGCAATTACTAAGGCTGGCAAAGAGGTAATTCCTTTTCAATATGATTTTGTAGCTTCAAATACTTATGATGTCTTAGATGTTATGAAGGATAGTTTGTGGGGAGCTTATTCAGCCTCGGGAAATAAAATTATTCCTTTGTCTTACAAGAAAATAGTATTACCAAGCGAGCGTGGTTGTCAAGATTTCTGGGTGATGAAATCTGATAGTTTGTTTTATCATTTTAATGTGACATCGCAAAAAATATATGACTTAGGCTATGAGGCAGTTGCCAATTTTTCTAAGGGCATCGCTCATGTTCGCCCAGTTGGTATGAAAATAGAAAATTCAGAGGTAAATCGTTCTCAATTATTTGCCCCTAATACCAATCATAAGGATATAGCTTCTGTCAATCCTGAGGGACGGAGAGAGTGTTTTGGCTATTTGGTGAATACTAATGATGTGGTGCTGTTTGATTTACCGGTGTCTACTACCTATGTAGAACTCGTTATGGAACAGCTCAAAAAACGAGGAAACCGTAAGTTAACTGAGGCTGAGAAGAAAAATATCCTCTTGGATATAACTAAGGAAAATCGTAGTTATGATTTAAATTCAGTTTTGGATGAGGATGAGTGGAATTATTAAAATGTAGGAGATTATGAAAAAGATAATATTGACACTTATGATGAGTGCTGCCGTCATGGCTTCTTACGCCCAGGCGGATCATGAAGATGTGATGAACTATCGTCGCAGTTCTTTATATTCTTTGATGGTGAATCATACAGACCAACAGTTTGCTAACGAGATAAAGGAGGCTTTCTTACAGATTCCTGTTCCGGATAAGTTTAATAATCATGACCTTAGTGTAAAGGTGCTTAATCTTGATAAAAAGCTTGATGGCGCAAAGAGTGATAAGGAAAATCCTGTGATAACGAAATTCCTGAAAGACAATAATGTTGCAAGTCGCTTGGTGGGACGCTGGTTCAATAGGGATATCTATACTGGTGCTTGTGATATGGAGTTGGTAAAGGAACGCGGACTTTATAATGCAACAGAGTTTGACCGCCAGTTGGCTAAGCATTCTGCTCGTGGAATGGCGTTGTTACAAGATGCAGGTGAAGACTTAATTGGTAATACCTTTGTGGTTGTTAATGACATTCGATATATAGACAAGAGTAAGGGCTCTAAGACGGTAGGTTCTATCTTCAAGGTATTGGGACAGGTTGCCGCAGCATATACTGGTGTTGACAGTTATAAGGACTTGGGTGATAATCTAGGTGATATTGCTGAGAGTTTAAAGGGGTTCTCTGTCCGAATCAATACGTTCCTTTATCGTCTGGATTGGAATCAGGACCAGGCTAATTTGTTTTATCAGGAGCAATATGGCGTAGGGGCTGATGCTGCAAAAAAGCAAAACTTTGAAAAGGCGCGTCCTAATTATCATTTGAAATATGTAGGTAAGGTAGAAAGCCAGGGTGGTACTACCTCTTTCCTTGGTATCAAGGAGGATGAGCCAATTATGATGGTAAGAAAAGCTTGCCAGCGTGCCATTGATGAGAATGTGGTGGATTTGCAACGTAGTTATGAGGAATTTAGAACCAAGACTCCACTTTTGACAGCAGAACCTCTTACTGCTTATATTGGTAAAAAGGAAGGCGTAACAGCTAAGTCGAGATACGAAGTCCTTGAAGTTGTATTGTTGGAAAATGGTTCTCATAAATATAAAAAGGTGGGAGAAATTCAGCCTATAGAGGGGCAAATTTGGGACAACCGATTTATGGCTACAGAGGAAGGTGCAGTAGGCAGTAACTTGAACTATACTACGTTCCGTGCCATCAGCGGTAAAAACTTTGCGAAAGGAATGTTGATAAGGGAAATTACGAATAAATAAATTATTTGGAAAATGAAAAGAATTTTGAGCTTGTTATGCCTAATGCTAATGTTGTCTCTTGTTGCATTTGCAAAGGGTAATGAGATGCCTCAGTATGATATAACTGGGGCTGGATCTGGCAATGAAGGCATGCTGTTGGTTAAGGTCTTCGTATATTCCAAGAAGGTGACTGATCAGGACTTGAAGCGTGCTGCTGTTCATGGTGTCGTTTTTCGAGGATGTTCTAGAAATAATAGTGGTGCTAAACAACCAGCGATGGCACCAGCAGAATCTGAAGCAAGCCATTCCGAATTTTGTAATGGATTCTTTGCTGCGCAGGGTGAATGTCAAAATTATGCTAGTATCATAGCTGGTTCTTATGAGCGTGTGAAGACATCCAAGGGAGTAAAGAGTGGCGCTATTGTTCAGGTAGACAAGAAGGCATTGCGCAAGGCTTTGGAAAAGGCTGGTGTAGTACGTTCTCTGTCTGCAGGTTTTTAACTTCTAATAAATATTGATGAATATGAGAATTATCAGTTTTATATTATTTGTATTGTTAGCATTGCCTTCTTTTGGTCAGTATCGTGATGTACGTATGCCAGAACAGCCTAAGGGCTCAAATTATCGTGATTATACTTCACAAGAACAGGGCTTTTGGTGTGCCGTAGAGACAGAAGGTGGTAGTAGCATCATGGAGCATAAAACTAATATGCAATATGTGAACCTAACCTTTACTGGTGGTTATCGCATAAACGAGTTTTTGCGCTTAGGTGTAGGTTTTGGAGGCAGGATGTATGTTAATAATGCTAGTGTGAGAAATACCAATAGCAAGTTTGGAATACCAATCTTTGCCAATGTCCGTGGTAATTTCATATCAGCTCAGGATAGGGATGGCGTTCCTTTTTGGTCGCTCAATGTTGGTGGTATCACCAAAGAAGGTGCTTTCTTTAGCCCTACCATAGGTTATAGCTTTGGTGGACTTCGCAATAACTTTCAGGTTGGTGTTGCTTATACTTTGTCAAATCTCAAGGATAATGCCGGTGTAAAGCAAAACTATAACTATTTTGGCTTGAAACTTGGCTATGAATTTTAAATATTACGATTATGAAGAAAGTTATTTTGTGTATGCTGATGGTCTTTGCGACCTCAGTTTCTGTCATGGCGCAGAAGCAGGCGATCTACGACCGTTCTTCAATCAAGTGTATGGGGGTAGAATTGGATGGCTCCCAGACATTGAGAGTACTGGGCTATGGTCGTAATCGTTCTGATGCCAAGGAACAAGCCATGAAGAATGCCGTTTGGGCTGTAGTCTTTGATGGTATCCGTGAGGGAGTATCGGGATGCAATATGCGTCCGTTGGTGACAGAAGTGAATGCTCGTGAGCGATATGAGGACTATTTCAATGTGTTTTTTGCAGATGGAGGAGAGTATAAAAAATATGTTACTCTTAGAGATACCAAAAAACGTTCTGCTAATAAAAGCAAGGATAAGGTAGGCTATTCGTATGAGATGACCATTAGAGTGCTTCGCTCACAGCTCAAGGCGCGTTTAAAGGCTGATAATGTTATAGATAAAGATCACTTATAAAAAGAAAATATTATGAAGATAAGAAAAATGCTGATGATAGCCCTGCTGTTTTTTTCTTCTGTTGCTGTTTTTGGACAGGCGAAGAAACCTACCCTCATGGTAATGCCAAGTGATGCATGGTGTAACGAGCATGGGTATATGCAGACTTATGACAACCAGGGAACTCAGGAAAAAGTACCAGATTATAAGGCTGCTGTTTCTACGGATAAACAGTTGAATGCTGTTATTTCGAAAATCAACAATCTGATGGCTGATAGGGGATTTCCATTGAAAGATTTGCAGCAAACTTTGAAAACCCTCAATAATGATGCTGCTGAGGATGCGCTCTTGACCAGCAAGGCTGGAAATTCTGTGGCAGAGAGCCCTTTGGATAGGTTGCGCCGTCGTGCCAAACCGGACATCATCATGGAAATAGATTGGACGGAGAATAAGATGGGACCAAAAAGTTCTATTACATATAATCTTCGTGCCTTGGATGCTTATTCTGACAAACAAGTTGCTGGTGCTGAGGGTACGGGCAAGGGATCTTTTTCTGCCGAACTTCCAGTCTTACTAGAAGAGGCAGTACAAGATCACATGGATGAATTTTGCGAGCGTTTGCAATCTCATTTTGAGGATATGATGCAGAATGGTAGAGAAATATCTCTTGTAATGAAAGTATTTGATAATGGCTCCGGCTTGGATTTCGAGAAAGAATATGGTGACTATGAACTCAATGAAGTTATCGATAATTGGCTTAGCGACAATTGTGTGAATCATCGTTTCAATAAGTCCGACGGAACAGAAACTACGCTTATTTACGACCAGGTGAGAATACCTTTGTATAAGGAGAATGGACAAGCTATGGATACCTATTCGTTTGCTCGCAATATGGCCCGTTTTTTCAAGGCTGCTCCTTATAATATTCCAATCAAGACCGTAAATAAGGGCCTTGGTAAGTGTGAGTTGATATTTGGTGAAAAATAAAGGTTACAGGCAATGAGAAAGAATATATATAAGTGTTTGCTGACATCGACTTTGCTCTTGTCGGCGCAGGGGATGTTGGCGCAAGATTGCAATATCCCGATGTCGGTGATTGTGGATGAGGGCTTTGCTCATGTTACCGCCGAGAGTGCTTCTGTTTTGCAGACACAGTTGGAACGTCTTATCACCCAGTCGAAATTGGATGTGGGATGGAAAAATGCAAACTTTGCCATTACGGCAAAGTTTGATCAGTTGGACAGATATATTGTAAGTAGTGCGCCTACCCAGATAGCCAATGTATTTGGGGTTACATTGTATCTTGTGGATGTTTATAACCAAAAGCTTTTTGCTTCTGTATATGTTGAGGTAAAGGGCGTGGGCTCTAATGAAACAAAGGCTTCGCTGAATGCGATACGTCAGTTGAATGCAGGGAATGGAAAAATCAATACTTTCCTTTCTGGTGCAAAGAAAAAGATTATAAGCTATTATGATTCGCAACTACCTTCTCTAATTAAGGAAGCACGTTCCAAGGCTTCCTTCAAAAATTATGAGGAGGCTCTTGCCATGTTGGCGGTGGTTCCTACCTGCTGCAATGGCTATGATTCTGCAATGAAGGAGGCTATGAGAATCTATGTTCTTTATCGGGATACCTATTTCTTGGCTCGGTTGAATGAGGCTAAGGCTCTTTGGAGTTCCAATCCTACTCAGGCTGGTAGCGTACCTGTGGTGGCAATCTTGTCTTCGGTCGATCCTGATGCCAAATGCTATAAAGAAGCGATGGCACTTCTGTCGCAGGTTGCTAAAGTCGTAAAGACCGATGTGGATTATGAGACAAAGAAGAAGTATGAGGATGCTGTTGAACTAGAAAAACTACGCATCCAAACTATTGGGGAAATCGGTAAGGCGTATGCTGCAAATAGACCTATGAACCTTATATTTTTAGGACATGGCGGTGCTATCGCCACTCAGTCTCCAGTAGCAGTTCCATAATTAGATTTGATACTTGATATTTTAATAATTGAATGATATTCGACCACAAAATACTTTTATGTGTTTTGTGGTCGAACTTGTTCCGCATTTGCAAAACGAAGCGGGCATGAGAGCGCCACCATCGTCATGGTAACGCATAATGAGCATGATGCCAAGATAGCCCATCGCACCATCCGGTTGTTTGATGGACAGATAGTGGATGAGTAAAATCTTGTCTTATGGGAGCAAAGGAACCATATATATAGGTAGGCAGAGCACATTACCGTCTTTTTTCAAGTCTTTGGTATAAACTAAGTATTTGTGACCTGTCCTGGAGCTGTATTTTTCGGAAAACTGATCGAGTGACGCATGAGACTTATAGCCAGAAGACTTTACTTCTATAGGACTTATCTTGCTCCCGTCTGCCTGCAAAAAATCGATTTCGTAATATCCTTTGCCGTCATGCTTGGGTATTGTATGGTAATACAAGTCTTTGCCAGAAGCTCTGAGCATTTGAGCCACAACATTCTCATAGATGTACCCTAGATTGGTGTCTAGTTTGTCGCTCAGCAATTTGTTGTAGATGATATTGTCTGTGAATTTCTTAGACTTATAAGCCAATGTGACGAAGAGTCCCGTATCTGAAGTATACATCTTATATCGTTGCAAATCTTTTGTAAGGGCTAAGTCAACATTGGGGTCGTTGGAGTGGTAGGCTATGTTTGCCACTCTGGATTCTTCCATCAGTTGGACAATGTCGATTATCCTGTCTTGCTTTTCTCCAGGGATGACAGTCGAGATAGTATATCGTGAGGCATTCTTGCTCAGTTGTGAAGGTATGGCGTCGAACATAGCGGTTGCTTTGCCCGACGTATCTATTTTTCTGAGATCTTCTTCGTAAAGGGCGATGATGTCCCGCTTCACGGTGTCTACTTCGCTAAGGTCGTTGGTTTTGATGTATTTGTCTACGGCTTGTGGCATTCCACCGACCAGCATGTATAGTCTGAAGTCTCTCATCAGTTTACGGTGGATTGCTTCGCCGAGAGGTTGTTTTTTCTCAAGTACAGTTTTTAGCAGAGTAAATGAGACGTTGTCGCCCATGGCCCATCTGAACTCTTCGAAGTCCATTGGGTGCATGGTGATTCGTGTCTCCTCGCTAGGAATGATGATGTTTTGTACATTCTTGCGGATGGAGATGAGTGAGCCAGTCTCTATATAGTCGTATCGATGGTCTTTTACTAGATGCTTGATGGCTTGTCGTGCCTTAGGATTATTTTGCACTTCATCAAAGATAATGAGGGATTTGCGCTCCTTCAAACTGACGTTGTAGTTAAGCTGTAAACGTAGGAATATATAGTTCAGGTCAGATAGGTCATTGAACAGGTCGTTGATTTCGGTAGCTGTCTTCGAGAAATCCACCAATATATACGAAGAATATTCGTTTTTTGCGAATTCTTCTACGATGGTAGACTTGCCGATTCGTCTCGCTCCTTCTATTAATAGGGCGGTTTCTCCCTGTCGCTCTTCTTTCCATCTGAGCATCTCTTGGTATATTTTTCTTTTGAATAAATTTGTTTGCTCCATATTTTGCTTATAATTAATGATTTACGTGTGCAAAGATAAGACTTCTGCCGAAATCCGCAAAATGTTTTAACCTTATTTTGCCGAAATCCGCAAAATGTTTTAGCGTGAATATGCCGAAATCCGCAAAATGTTTGAGCATATTAGAAGAGGAATGTCATAAATCGCTTGGTGTTAGCCTCTTTCTGCTTCAGCTCTTCTTCCATTCTCTGTATTGCCATCTTGAAGAAGAAGCGGATGAGGTGCTCATCGGTTGCTTCCGTACGAATCATGCGGAGGGCAGAAATGTATTCCTGGCGGGCTTCGGATGGGATGATAAGGAGAGGATGATTCAATCTTAAGAGAATGTAGTTGCTGACGAGTCGTCCTGTTCTTCCATTCCCATCACGGAAGGGATGAAGATATTCGTAGAAGCCATGAAAACGGGCGGCAAGAATCATGGGATGAACGGCAGCCGAAACGATGGCTTTTTCGGTAGATTCCAGCAGCTTGGGAACTCTGGCGATGAGTTCTTCGTGGTTGCCAAATACCGTATCGCCTGCTGCCATGTCTGTGGTGGTGTATTCGCCCGGAATAGCTTCTGGGGAACGGTAGGAAAGCGTATGGCTGGTAACCCGTCTGTTGATTTCTTTCAGAAAATTCTCATCGAGCGGATGCTGCGTGTTTTTCATCATGTACTCGAAGGCTTCGAAGTGGTCAAGCATTTCGAAAGCCTCGAAGAGCGTTTTTCCGGCAGGAATCATCCCCAGGCCTTTCTCCTTCAGTTCCCGGGTATCATCTACGGAGAATGAGTTGCCTTCAATGGCGCACGAATGGGTAGAGAAGAGTACTTCGTTATATTTGATGTACTCTTCTCTATCCATTTTATTGATGATAAGGGCTTGATATTTGCGTCTCAAATCCTCGTATTCCTTGATTTCCTTTTCGAATGCCATAATCTTCTGTATTTGTGGGGACAAAGATACGATTTTTATGGATAAGCACCAAACTTTTCTCTCAAAAAATGTGCTTATGTTATGGGATGATGATGCGAAAGGTGGTGATTCCCTGTGCCTTGTCCTGATGGAGCGAGAGGCTGCCGCCGCTTACTCGCATAATCTGGCGGGAGAGGGAGAGACCGATTCCGCTTCCTTCCGGCTTCGTGGTGAAGAACGGGATGAAAATGTGGGAGGCTACATCTTCGGGGATGAGACCGGCGTTGTTGCTCACGTCGATGATGATGGATTCCTGGGCATTGGCGTAGGCTTGGAGACGGATAAATGCCTTCTTGCTTGCCGCGGATTTGCAATCCGCGGAGCGGCATTCCTGCTTGTCTTCTCTTTCCTTTTCCCTGAAAGCTTCTACGGCATTCTTCAGAAGATTCGTTACCACGTGAGAGAGGAGGCCCTCATCGGCGTAGGTCAGCAAATCCTTGGGAGAAACCGAAATCTCTACTTCGTGGTTGCAGAGCAACGCCATTCTTTCCAGGAATGGTTCCACATAGAAGAGGGTAGGCTGAGGCTGGGGAACATGGGTAAAACGGCGATAGTTGTTGACGAAAGCCAACAGTTCGGTTCCTGTTTTGTGGATGGTTTCCAAGCCTTTCTTCAGGTCTTTATCCTCTGTAACCCGAGTAAGCAGAGTCTCACTCAGCGAAGTAACCGGCGTGATGGTATTCATGATTTCATGGGTCAGCACACGAATCAATTTGATCCAAGAATCCACCTCCTGGTTGCTCAGCTCGTAGCTCACGTCGCTCAGGGCGATGATGCGCACGTGCTTGTCTTTCAGCATGGCTTGCGTCTCATGCTTTGCCAGGTGTTCATCCTTCAGTTTTCCTTTTACCTGGTTCATGTGGGTAAGCACATCCGTATCGAGCAATCGGAGGGCTGCCTGATTATGTTGCAGGATGTTGTCGTGACTATCCACCACCAGGATGCCCGTATCCACCGCATTCAGAATCTGCTCGTAATATTTCTCCCGATTCATCTGCTCCTCTCTCGTATGTTGCAGGAAGAGCTTGATGCGGTTGAGTGATTTGTGCAGAATCTTATCTTCCTTAAACCCCTTCTCTGTAGGAAAGTTGAAGGAGAAATCCCCATTATCTATCGCATCAAAAAGGAAGGTTACCTTCTTGATGTTCCGGCGATAGTGGCGGTAGAGGCGAATGTAACCCACTACAGCCACGAGCAAAAGCACGATAATAATAATAATTAGTTTATAACCCATATCGCTTAATCTTATTATAAAGCGTCTGGCGGGAAATGCCCAGTCTTGCAGCTACCACCGACAGGTTTCCCTCACATTCCCTGATGGTTTTCTCTATCATTCGGCTTTCCATCTCGTCGAGCGTCTGAACCTCTTCCAGGGGCTTCTCTTTTCTCTGCTGGTTTCCGCCGTCAATATCTTCGGCAGAAATCATTCCGCCATCAGACAGAATCACGGCTTTCTCGATGGCGTGCTGGAGTTCACGGATGTTTCCGTACCAAGGCAAACTGGTAAGTTTTTTCTCAGCCTCTTCCGAAAAACGGAGATTCAACTTATTATATAAATCGCCATATTGATGGAGGAATCTTTCTGCCAGCGGAACGATGTCTGATTTTCTCTGTCTCAGGGCAGGCAATTCCAGATGGATGGTGTTGATGCGATAGAGCAGATCCTCTCTGAATTCGCCATCGTTTACCATCTGCTGCAGGTTGCGGTTGGTGGCGCAAACCAGTCGTACGTTGATGGGAATCTGCTTACTTCCGCCCACTCTTACGATGCTTCTGCGTTGCAGGGCGGTAAGGAGTTTTGCCTGAAGACTGTAGGATAGGTTTCCTATCTCATCCAGGAAGATGGTACTGCCGTCGGCAAGCTCAAACTTGCCCGGTTTATCCACCTTGGCATCGGTAAAAGCACCCTTCACATGACCGAAGAGTTCGCTCTCGAAAAGGGTTTCCGTAATGGCTCCCATATCCACAGGCAGCATCTTTTTCCCACATCTTGTGGATAAACGATGTATCTCGTTGGCTAACACCTCTTTACCTGTTCCGTTTTCGCCTGTAATAAGGATGTTTGCATCGGTTGCGGCAACTTTTTCCACAATACTTCTCAAATTGTTCATAACTTCGCTATCTCCCCAATACATAGCGCTTTGCGCATCTTTTCCACCAGGTTTTCCACCTTTCTTGTTGATAACGTTATCCACAGCCCTGTTCTTATCCCTAGCCTCTACCAGCGTACGAATCATCTTCTCGTTTTCAAAAGGCTTCACGATGAAGTCGGCGGCACCTTCCTTGATGCCTGTTACGGCAAGTTGAATGTCGGCGTAGGCGGTAAAGAGTACCACTTCGGTTTTCGGGCTGAGGCTCTTGATTTCCCTGAGCCAGTACAGTCCTTCGTTTCCCGAATTGATTCCGCTGGAAAAGTTCATGTCGAGGAGCACCACGTCGGGGTGCTCCTCTCTCAGCTTGGCTGGGATGGAGTTAGGGTTGGCGATGGTGATGATGCCATCGAATATGGGTTCCAGCAGCATCCTTACCGTAGTAAGAATGTTGCGGTTGTCATCAACAATCAATATCGTTCCTTGTTTCTTAATCATGGTGCAAAGTTACGAAATATCATAGAAAAGTGGTAATGTTTGTCTAATAATTAGACGAAAAAATGCCGATAATGACGCCAAAAGTTGCTTTTCCGGCAGCTTTTGGCATCCTTATCGGCACTTGTTTATTCAAAATTCTGATTCCTGATGAGGAATTGCTTATCCTAAAAGGGGAATTACTTATCCTATAAAGGGGAGTTACAGCTCTATCGGAACCACTATCTTTATACTGAAGTTACGGCCCATATTGTAAACGCCTCTTCTGCCTGTAACCTGGTTTACGTCAAGATACTTCAGACGGCTCAGGTGGTTCTGGTAAGCACGGTTGGTAAGGTTCTCGCCCGAAAGATAGAGCGAGAGAAGGCGCTTGCCATGGAGCTTCACGTCGGTACCGGCATACATGTTTAATAAGGTGTACGATGGCGTAGCGGTCTCCGTATCGTTGGCTGCGAAATAATGGTTCTGGCGGAGATTGCAATCCATCTGTAGCTTTACGAAGAGATGGTCGAAAGTCTTGCCGTCGCAGACAAACTCATACCTTACATCCGAAACCCAGCGAGGAGCTGGGGTGAATGGCAGATACTTTGATTCGGATGGCTGATGCAACTGAACCGAGTTGACATACGAGAAGGTGTTGCCGATATGCAGATGCTCCACAGGGTGGATGTCGATGCTCGCCTCACCACCCAGAATGCGGGCGTCGCCCGAAGTAAACTGATAGGCTGGCGTGTCGTCGATGAGGACAGGCTGATTGTTCTCATCTGCCAACTTCTCGCTGTAGATGTAATGGTTGATGCGATTGGCAAACAGCGAGAGCTCTGCCGAAATGATAGGCGAAGAATAATCCAGACCAAGGTCGAATTGCCAGCTGTTTTCCGGCTTCAGACTGGTATTTCCCAATTCGTATCGCTGGGTTCCCTCGTGCACACCATTCGATGATAATTCGCTGATGTTTGGAGCACGGAATCCTCTTGCCAGGTTCAGCTTCAGATTGAAATCGGGCAGGATTTCATAAGCCAATCCTATGCTTCCGGTTACTCCTTCAAAGCTGCGCTTAAAGGCCTGGAAGCGGAAGGAATCATTCAAACCGGAATCATTCGATTCAGCATCATCCTCTTCTCTCAAAGCCTCGCTGTGCAGATGGCGATGATCGTATCTGATGCCGCCGCTCAGGTTCAGTTTGCCTATCTCCTTGCTCACCGTGGCAAATACACCATAATCGAAGAGATGATAGGCTGGAATCAGAAATTCAGAACCTTTATTAATCGACTGCTGCCACATACCGTTGATGCCCGTAGAGAACTTCCAGCCATTCATTTCCGGCGAGAGATAATGCAGGTCGTAATTCATGGTATGGAGCATGAAATCGAGTCCGCATTCCTTCGGATTCTCTTCCTCCTCAAACTCCTGACGGCGGTTCTGCTGATAACCCAGGAGGAACTTCAGATTGCCGTCGCCCAGGAACCAGGAATTATCAAGTACAGCCTTGTAATGATGAATCTGCTGATAAGGCATCGGCTTGCCGTAACTCTTGGCATCGTAGCCTTCCGGAATTTCCAGTTCGCCCGTTTTCTCATCTCTTTCTCCCTCTACGATGCCTGGAGTGAGATGATAATAATCGAGTGTGAGATGCGAATGCCCCTGGCGGTAGTTCCAGCCTAGAAGCTGCGAGAATGCCTGCTCTCTGAGTGATGAACCGAATACATAACCATCGTATTTATTCTTGTAGGCATGCGCCATCTTTCCGCTGTAGCGGGTGTTCCATACAAATCCGCCCTGGTTGCCGGCAAAGTTGAGCGAATAATCAAAAAGTCCGTTGTTGGTTTGATAACCCGTTGAGAAATTTGCTCTCATGTCGCCCTTGGCAAGGGTAGGAGCGGAGTGGAAGATGAGGACGCCTGCCATCGCATCCGATCCATACATGAGACTTGCCGGACCTTTCAGAATCTCTACGGAATGAACCGAAGCGGGGTCGATTTCTATTCCGTGTTCATCGCCCCATTGCTGTCCTTCTTGTCTGATTCCATCGTTTACCACTACCACGCGGTTATAGCCCAGGCCACGGATTACGGGCTTTGAAATTCCGCTTCCCGTGGTAATCTGCGAAACGCCTGGCTGGTGGGCGATGGCGTCGATGATGTTGGTAGAAGGTTGCATTTCGAGCTGGCGGGCAGAAACGAAGGAGATGGGTGCGGGCGATTGCTTCAGTTTCTGGCTGCCCGTCAAGCCTGTTACCACCACTTCGTTCAGTTTCACGCTCGATTCCGTCAGCGGCTGGTGTCTGGTAGAATCGCTTGCTTCCTCTTCATGAATGTTTGCTTCCTTCTTATCATGATTTGCTCTTTTTATAGCCATAGCAGGGGCTGTTGCCGATGAGCACAGACTCATCAGCAATATTGATTTCAATATTGTTCTCATTATGTTATTTGTTACCTTATTCTGTTAATATTCAATTATTTATAAAAACTGATAATAAGGTGGAGCACGGGTAGATTTTACCCCCTTCGCCCTGCACAAGCAAGGAGAGCAGAAGGCACGGCGAGGGGAGAGATGGAGCACAGCGATGGCAACCCAAACCACGAGGGATGGAGCCAGATAAGGAGTGCTTTGCAATTGGCAAAGCACACAGTCGTGCATGGTATTCTGCAGGGCTATCAGATGGCCGTCGTGATGAAGATGATGGGCACAATCGGCACAATAGAAATCAGCATGAGTTCCCTGCGCTTCACCATGATGGTGAAACGTAACGGCAAGCAGCATCGGCAGGTAAACCAATAGCAGCAGCCAGGAAATTCTGATCCTCTTATGCGTTATCCTCTGCATTTATCTACAGTCTATGATGATATTTCTAATAATTTGCTTGTCTATACAGAAATATTTTAAAGTATACTTTGCAAAAATACGAAAATATTTCTAACTATACTTCGAAATAATTCTAAAAGTTGCTTTATTTAAGGAATTTTTATGCTTTCCTTTGGGAATATGGATAAGCGCATCCACTTCCGCTTCTCCCGCAGGGCAAACTTGCAGGAAATCATCACGGCGCAGAACGAGATGCCTATTCCATCAAAGTCGATTCCTACAATCGGCTGCAAACGTAGAAAGTTTCCTTCTAAAAAGGAAAGAAATCAGCAATTATTTCCTTTTCAAAAGGAAAGCTTATTCTTTCTTTATCCCAATCTTGTATTTTTAACTCCGATTTTCTTGTTGTTCTCAGAAATTTTGCTTAACTTTGTGCCAAAATCAAAACGGTGCAGATTATGGCAGCAAAATTCTATCCTGTAGGCATTCAGACATTCTCGGAGATTATCACCAAGAATTATCTCTATGTTGACAAGACCGGTTACATCCATCAGATGACCCATTCCGGCAAGAAATATCTTTTTCTGAGTCGCCCTCGTCGATTCGGAAAGTCGCTTCTTGTCTCTACCTTGCAAAGCTACTTCGAAGGAAAGAAGGAACTTTTCAAGGGATTGGAGATGGAAAGTCTGGAACAGGATTGGGTGGAATACCCTGTCTTGCATTTTGATCTGTCGGGTGGCAAGCACATGCAGGAGGATGCGCTGGTACGCTATCTTCTCTTTATTCTGAAACAGCATGAAGAGAAATGGGGAATCATGACGGATGCGCCCGACCCAAATGTAAGATTGCTCAATCTCATCAGCCAAGTTTATAAGCAAACCGGCAAGCAGGTGGTCATTCTCATCGACGAATACGACGCACCCCTCCTGGATGTGGTGCACGAGGAAAACCAGCTGGTGGCTCTCCGGCAGATTCTTCGCAATTTTTTCAGTCCCTTGAAGGATTCTGACTCCATGCTGCATTTTGTATTCCTCACGGGCATTACCAAGTTTTCGCAGCTCAGCATCTTCAGCGAGTTGAACAACATCACCAACATCAGCATGCTCCCCGAGTATGCGGGCATTTGTGGTATTACCAAGGAGGAGATGCTTACCCGGTTAAAAGAGGGGATACAGGAATTGGCCGAGGCAAAGAACTGGACGATGGATGAGACGCTGAGCCGACTCAAGGATTATTATGACGGCTATCATTTTGCATCAGAATCGCCTGATATCTTCAATCCGTTCAGTTTGCTCAGCAGTCTTTCGCTAAAGCGGGTAGAGCCATTCTGGTTTTCTACGGGAACTCCTACCTATCTCATCAATATGATGAAGAAGTTTGGTGTCAACTTTAGCGATTTCGCCGAATCCATGGAAGCGGGCGTTTCAGACTTTGATGCGCCTACAGAAACGATGACAACTCTTACGCCTCTGCTCTATCAGAGTGGCTATATTACAATCAAGGATTATGAAGAGGCTTACGATTCCTATACTTTGGGTATTCCGAACAGAGAAGTGCGGCTGGGGCTGACCAAGGCGCTGATTCCTTACTATGTAACGCCTAACACGCAGAATGCCAATAATACGACCCGCAATATGGCTCGTGCCTTCGATAAGGAAGACCTGGGACTGGCCCTGCAGTATTTGCAGACTTTCCTGGGCACGGTTCCATATTGTGCCAATACTGACTATGAGGGGCATTATCAGCAGATGTTCTATGTCATCTTCTCGCTTCTTACGGCTTGGATGGTAGATGTAGAAGTACATACTCCGAATGGCAGGGTTGATATCGTGGTTATGACGAAATCTCGTCTTTACCTGATAGAGTTGAAACTTAACCAGAATGCTCAGGTGGCGATGCAGCAGATCAATCTCAAGAACTATCGCCAGCGTTTTGCCTTGTCGGGCCTTCCTATAACCAAGGTCGGGGTTAATTTTGATAGTGCTACGCATAACATCACGGATTGGGTCGTGGAGTGAGAAATGCCTTCTAGAGAAGAGGGGATTTTCCTGGGGCTGCGTTCCAGTTACCCTGCTAAATCTTCCAGATTCCAGTTCTTCCAATTAATTTTAAGAGGGTATGCATCTTTAGTTTATCCTTCTTTTTTACTTCTTTGTGTTATATAACATATTGATTATTAATTAATTATATATATAATATATATAAAAATAGAGGTAGGAGGGATATGCAGAAAAAATAATTGGAAGATTTGGAATCTGGAAGATTTTCTAATTTGCTTTCTTCTAAAAGGCTTATTATCAAGTGGTTAACGCAATTATTAATTTTCCGTATAACTTGAAAAAGGAATGTAACTTCCAAAAAGGAGCGATTTTGAGGGCTATATCTGTTTCATTTTTCTAGCTTTTGTGCTTTCTTTTGGGGCAACCATGCTCTCTTGTATGGCTGGGAATGAATCTGAAGCAATAAAGAAATCCGTAATTCGGGATGAAACAAAACTGTTTCTTGGGGAAAATGGAAGTTATCTGGAACGGAATCCCCATTTTTTTTGTGGATTTTTTCCCCACTCATTCCCCATTTTCCCCACTCTCTGTTTTTTGATACAGAAATGATAAGTAGTTGATAATCAGGCGAAGTAGTCGATTTGCTCATTTTCTGGCACGCATCTTGTGATAATGAATAGCGGGTTCGATCATGAATCCACAACGAAAGTAAATAACAATATTCATTTGCAAAGCGTTATAATAGAGAAAAGCGTATTAGAAGTTTCATCAAGGTAATAGGTTATATTTAGGTTTACATTGTAATTGCATTTCCTAGAAAAAGAAAGTGTAAAATTTAGGTTCGGTTTATGGAAAAGGAGTCTGCTGGCAGGGATGCTGGCAGACTTCTGCTTTTTTGTTCGGGATGAGCAGAGAGTCTCAGTCTCAGAGTCTCAGTTATAAATAAAGGGGGTACCATTCTTCCGATCTCTCTTTCTTTATCTTTATAACTTATTGATTATTAATTAATTATATATTAATATATAAGTATATAAGAAGAAGAGGGGGTGCTTGAAAAACAACTGAGACTCTGAGACTGAGACTATGGAAGCAAGTAAAAGGAAAAGAGACGATAATCTAATTCCTTAGAAAACAACGACTTATGATGGTTTCGCGGTTTTTATTTTCGGTCTCAGCCCTATAGATTATTCGAAAGATTTTACAAAAGCATTCTTTTTAGGTCTCCCAAACCCTCAAAATGGCTTTGTTTTTTGCTTTAAAGTAGATTTAGACCTTGTTGAAATACAAAATCATATTCTCCTAAAAAATGCAAGTAAAAACGGGATAACTGAGACTATTGCCCGATTTAGAGCCGGAAAAACCGGAAAGTGAGTCTCAGCTGTCTGTTTTGAGTTATTTTCATCCTAAATATTTTCCCAGTTAGAGATTTTTATTTTCCTAACTGGAAATATTATTTTCTTCTCTTAGAAGGGTAATTGTCCCAGCGCAAAATTGCCCTAAAAATGATGCTTGTCGTCTATAAACGATAGAATTGATGCGTTTTTATCGTCTATAAACGATAAAAAGTTGTTGTTTTTGTCGTCTATAAACGATAAAATGTGTATTTGGATTACTGATGACATGCAAAAAGGCTGAACTTCGGGTTAGGAAGTTCAGCCTTTTGCTTATTTGTGATTTCAGGAAAATATAAAACTATTCTATCTGATACCATTATCTCTATCGCTATTGTTCAGCTTACGGCTGCCTGTATGGTATCTGCGGCCATGGCTGAAGTTGAAGCTGGCAGTAAAGACAAGCATGTTGCCCTGGTCAGCAAGGCGTGTCTTGTTCTTCTGCTGCACATACTTGTTGAAAAGTTCATCCTTATACACGCAGCCATGAGGATAGAATACGAATAATCCGAGAATGCCAAACTGCCAGTTCTTATAACTGTAGGTTACGGCAAGATTGGAGGTAGGCTCTCCGCCATTTGTCTTTTCTCCCCAAAAACTCTTTTCCACCTTATAGGCACCATAACCAATGTTCCAATTGCCCGTCATGTACCGAATTTCTGCTCCATAACTGAAGTAATTGAACTCGTGGGAATAATCCAAACCCTTTGTCTTGACATTCTGATACTCGCACATAAGGTTCAAATCCAGATGATCCTTGATGAGGTGAACTTCAGGAGTCAACAGCAGGTGCTTGTAATCATGATTCTTCTGATTCTCCGGTTTGCTCACAAAGAGATAAGAGCCATCATCCAGCTTTTCGGGCAAGATAGAAGTAGCTATAGGCTTGTCGTAATACGTCCAGTTTCCCTCCAGGTACACAGACATCAGCGGAATGTTCCAGGAAGCCGACAAGGTATTGTTGTAGCCGGTAAATGGCTTCAGACCACTATTGCCGTCACGCGCCTCAAAGCTGTTGGAATATTGGCGCAACTCGCTCAAGTCGGAAAGGCTTGGGATGTCTGACGTGATTTTGCTGCTCCATTTTAAACTCAGACGGTCGCTAGCCTTTGCCTGTAAAGTTACCTGTGGTCGAAACAGCCATTTGCAGTATCCGTTCTCCCCCTGATGGATGGAAGACCTGGTTGCACCAACTCCCACCTGATAACTGAACCACTTCTGCTGTCCCTGTAGCTGGGTGAAAAGAAAGAGATTGCTGTACTTCAATTCCGTATCAGCATTACTGCTTCCCACATAGATGTTATCTGTGTGGCTGATATTATATTGTCCACCTACCGATAAAGTCATCTGTTTCCAGTTCTTGCTGTATGTTCCTTCACCAATAAGAGAGCGCTTTCTACCAGTTGCATTATAACTGTAATCGGTCAGCGGAGCGTTCTTTACAGATTCATCCGGCGATTTGTTGAACGTATATTCTCTCATACGATACTGGTAATCTGTGCCGATGTAAGTACCCACCAGGTTCAGAGCCAGGTTCTGGTCATGGGGCATGTTGAGCGAATAATAAATGTCCAGAGATGGAATCTGCTCCAGCATTTCTCTGTTGTTTTGCAGATATTGATTTGCCTTGCCGCTTTCCTGATAAAGCTGGTTCATGCCTCTCACAGGACTGTTGTAATTGAAGAAATTCAACCGTACATTCAATGTATATTTGTCTGGCTCACTAAGATTATAGCCCAACTGTACATTATTGATGGTGTATAGGAATGGAGAATCATAACCTAAATAATTGCGATGTAGAGTTTCTCCTGTGGGCAGATGATAAGTACCGAGACTCTCATAGCTTCGTTCCTCTACCGAGCGATAGGAGAAACTGTAGTTGATGCTGAATTCCGATTTCTTCACATTGTATTTGAAATAACCGTCGCTATTATTGAAACCAGCCTTGGTGCCTTGCATCGTAGAGACTCCACCCACATAACCGGCATAGCGTCGGCGGACCTGGTAGTTGATGACTGCATCCAGATTGCTGTCTCCATATTTGAGTCCTGGAACATTGATGAATTCCACCTTTGTAACTTCATCCGGCTGCAAAGCCAATACATCTTGCATGCTAGCCTTGACATCGTTGATGCGTATTTGCACATCTCCGCCCTTTAATGACAGAACTTTGCGTTCTGCTCGATTTACGATAATGGTAGGCAAAGACAAGTTGTCCAACAGATCATAACCATTGGAAGCCGTTTTCACCTGCTCTTTTGTAGGGAAGATGATTTGTCTATCTACTTTTTCTACAACCCTTGCGGCTTCAACGGTCACACCTTTCAACAGGTATGAATTCGCCTGCATCCTCACATTTCCGATGCGGGCAATAGGTACCAGCTTGCAAATCGTCTTGTAGCCCACGAAAGAAACCTTCATGAGAACCTGCTTCTGCTGGCAGGGGATGACGAAATCGCCATTGGCGTTGCTCACGCCTCCACAGAGGAAGGAGGAATCCTTCGGGTTGAGCAGTTGGATGTTGGCAAATTCTACAGGAAGATTGTGATTGTCTATCAGTCTGCCTATCAGCTTGCGCTCGCTCTTGCGTATGCATTCTACTGTGATGAGGCTGTCGCCCATGGTCATCTGCATTGGATAGAAACCGATTACCTTGCGGATAGCATCGGGAATATTGGCTGTCTTCACGTTCTGGGTAACTGTGAAGTCCTCCAGTTCGTTGTAGATGAAACTGATTTTGTAGCGCTTGGAAGCCTTGTCGAGGTCGATGAGGACGTCCGACATGCTGCGGTCGTGATAGTTGCGCTGGATGTGCTGTGCGCTCATCGCCAGGGCGAACGTGCACAGCAGGAATATGATGGCTGAAAATCTTCTCATAATGATGTTGCTTTTTATTTGTTATTTTACAATCAGCTCGTTTTGTTGCAATTCGATATTTACATTCTCGAATTGGTTCAGCTCTTTTACGATGTTCTCGATGCTCGAATGACTGTTCCATTCGTAATAGAGGCGGAGGGTCTTGTCCTCGTTATTCTCAAACTTCACTTGTAAATCATAATAAGAAGCAATCTCTGAAATCATCTGCTCGAAAGCCACATTCTCGAAAGTCTTGTGAATGGCTGGCTTTTCTGGTTTCGGATGAGTCAGGGAATCCTTTGCTGCTACCTGCTTTGCGGAATCTGATTTTATGACTTCCGGATGAGTATCTGCAGTTATCTGGATTGGTTCCTGGCTGCGCTTGATATAAGTATGGATTGCGGCAAAGGCAATACCTGAAATCAAGACAAAGCCGGCGATGGATGCTGCCAGTTTACGCCAGGAAGTTATAGGATGGGATGCTTCCTGAAGTTGATGTTTCTGGCTGAATTTCTCCCATTCCTCATCTACATTAATAATAGGAGAGGGGCTTTCAAGTGCAGAATCCACTTCCACCATCGTCTGATAGAGTTTTCGGCATTCCTCATCCTGCAATATTTCACGAATCTCCTCATCAGAATACTTCTCCTGATGGTCGATGATATCCAGTATTTTTTCAAACTTGTCCATAATAAATCTGCTAAGGGTTAAACTTTTGCTTTAATTTTCTGATGCCTTGCGCCAGATGTTTATAAACTGCCACTTCGCTGATGCCCAATTCCGTAGCAATCTCCCGATATTTCAGTTTCTGCCGAAAACGGAGATCGAGTACCTTGCGGGTTTGTGGCGTGAGCTCAGCATTCATATAAGTCAGAATTGCCTCGTACTTTTCGGTCTCCCTGTCTATTTCGGTAATCGTCGCTTCCAGGGGAACTATCGAAGGCGAAGTATCGGCTTTCAGGAGATGATGAACACGGTCTTTCATCTTCTTTCGGCTCAACAGGTTGAGGCATTTATGGCGCACACACACCAGAAGGTAGCTCCCGGCGTTGGCGGAAGGCAGGGGCGAATCGCTGGTTATAGTCTCGTTATCAAGACCCAGTTGAGTCTTTCCGTCGAGCACATCGGCAAAGACTTCGCTCACCACATCCTTGCTGGCTGCATCATCCTTCAGAAGTACCCTGGCCAATTGGTACATCCTCAGATAATGCTGCCGGAAGAGCTGTTCTATCGTTTCTTTGTTTATTTGCATTACTTTATTTCTTTTCTTTTGTCTATATTACAATCGAATTTTCATTTTCCTAACCCTTAGCAGATTTTTTTAATGCAAATTTTTAAAATGTCAAAATTACCCTATCGGACTTGCTCCTTCTTCAGATGCTTATAAAGCCACAGGAAGGCGGGAATGAGGAAGAGAACTGCCATGACCCACGCTACAGGGTCGCCGAAGCAGACTCCCGTCCATGCCAGGGCAGGCACCAGCCAGAGACTCACACCGCATCTCGCTATCATTTCCATCACGCCACTCAGCATCGAAATTTGAACTTTGAGTTTTGACCATTGAACTTTATGATTAGTTTTTGTTATCCTAGAAATATAAAAAAGGAGGATGCACTCTTTATTTGAGCGCATCTCCTATTTTCTGTTTGATTTGTGCCATTTTGTTGCGGCGCTCGATGGAGAAGGTATCTCCGTGGGCTTCCACATAATCGAAGAGCATGAAAGCCTTGTTCAGGAGTTCATCTCTTGTAGGCTGCCCCACGGTATCTGCCTCGTGATAGTAGAGTTCGGCAAGCATGTCCATCTTGGAGAGTCGCTTCTCCTCGTCCTCTATTCCTGCCATCGCCTTCATCACGTCTTCTATGGTGGCTACGCTGTAGAAGGCGTAAGGACCTACGTATTGATTGTAGAGTTCCCTGATCTTCTCACGTCTCTCCTCCACCTCTTTCTTTTCGAGCATTCTTTCGAGTGCCGCCATAAACTCGCGAATCAGTCGCTGTATGTAGTCTCGTTGTAGCATAAAATAGTCTTTATTTTATTCGTTGTTGTTGATAGCTTCCACATACTCCCACAGTTTCTTGTAGAAAGGATGCTTCGTCATCGTGTCCTTGTTGCCTAGGATGATGAGCTTCATTCGGGCTCTCGTCATCGCCACGTTCATGCGGCGGAGGTCTTTCAGGAATCCTATCTGACCTTCATCGTTGGAACGCACCAGGGAGATGAGGATCACGTCTCTTTCCTGCCCCTGGAAACCGTCCACCGTGTTTACGCTGATCAGACGGCGGTAAGGCTTGAAGAACTCATATTTCTTGATGAGCTTCTTGAGATATTGTACCTGGGCACGGTAAGGCGAAATGATGCCTACATCGATTCTTTCCTCCAAAACGCGCTGTTTGCCTATCTTGGTGAAGTATTCCGCCAGGGTGAGCAGGGTAAGCTCGGCTTCTGCCTTGTTGATGCGCCCGAAACTCTCGCCCACAAACTGCTCCTTGAAGTTCAAATCAGAATTCTGATTGGCTGCAGATACAGAAGATGCTGTGGAAGCAGAATCCTCAGGAGCATCTTCTCCTTCTATCGTTATCTGATTCTCCTCGTTCGAAGTATCAATCCACGTTATCGGATGGTCATAATCCAATACGCTCCGGTATTTGATCTGAGGCGCACTCTCCACCTTGCCCCCGTAGAACCAGTCGCTGGAGAATCGCATGATTTCGTCGTTCATGCGGTATTGGATTTTCAGCAGAGTTACCACCTCGGGCTTGTTTTCGGCGATGCGCTCCATCAGGGTCTTGCCCAGTCCGGCTCTTAATGCCGCAATACTCTTTACGGTAGGCGGCAGCTGACAATGGTCGCCTGCCAGAATCACCCGGCTGGCTCTTCTCATCGGAATCCAGCAGGCAGCTTCCAAAGCCTGCGCAGCCTCGTCGATAAAGAGGGTACCGAACTTCATGCCTTCCAGCAGATGATGGGCTGAGCCTACCAGGGTACAGGCGATGACACGCGCCTCGCCAAAGAGTTCTGCGTTGATGCGGAGTTCTATTTCGGCAGCACGGCTCTTCAGCCTGTCCATCTTCTGATGATAGTTTTCGCTGCCCTTCTTTCTGTTCTTTCTTAATTCCCTGATTGCCTTGCGGATTGCCCAAAGCTGAGGGTAATCAGCATGGCTCTCAAAGCGGCGCTCGTAGGTGAAGCCCAGCATCTTGTCGTTTACGCGGGTCGGGTTTCCGATACGGAGCACGTTGATGCCTCTATCCACCAGCTTTTCTGATATCCAGTCTACCGCCATGTTGCTCTGTGCACACACCAGAACCTGGCTCTCACGCATCAGGGTTTCGTTGATGGCTTCCACCAGGGTTGTAGTCTTTCCGGTTCCCGGAGGTCCGTGAACGATGGCCACATCCTTCGCCCAAAGCACCTCGTTCACAGCCCTTTCCTGGGTAGGATTGAGCCAAGGGAACTTCATCGGTTCGAAGGAGAATCTGCCTACCTTCTGATGGGAATAGAATAAATCGCGGAGATAAGCCAGACGGTTGTTCTTCGCCTTCATCACGCGGTCCAGGGCCTCGAACATCAGTTTGTAGCTGGTTTCATCAAAGGATAACTGCACGCCGATAGGGTCGGTTGACTGCTGAAGTTCGAGCAGAGGGGCAGAATCGGGTACGGTAACCACCATTCTGTCGCCATCCACATAACTCACGGTTCCGGTAAAGGAGAAATATTTTATACTTTGACCTTTGAGATTTGAATTTTGAACTTTATGATTAGCGTCAGAAGGGTTTCCTGACTGCTGAAGGGCTGCGTTGCCCTGGCTCTCATTCTTGCTCGTCTTCTTGACCATAAAGAACATGACGGGGCGACCGAACTCAAAATTGTGCTCGATATCCTGGTCAGAGGTTCGGAAAACCTCTATGGCTGTCTGGTTCAGCGAATTATAAAAGCTCTTTCCCACCTGTAGCGGGAACCAGGCATCACCTCGTTTCACCTTCCGCTGCATTCCCATCTGTTCGGTAAGCTTGCGGAAGGCTTCTTTCTCGGTATAATACTCCAGCTGGAGCAGGGTGCGTTGCTGCAATAATGCCTGAATTGGTGAAATCTGTTCCATATAGGGTGCAAAAGTAGCGTATTTCTGCCGAATATGGAAAGAAAAAGAGATAAATATGTTTAAAGTTCCTGCTTTATTTATCCCAAAGCTGATAGTCGATTACCTTATTGTCGTTGGGCTGAATGCTGTCGCTTGCCGAAGATGCAGGTTCTTGGGCATTCTTCTCCAGATGATAATAACTCCCAGCCAGGGCTGCCAGCAGGGCGATGATGAGGGCACAGAGCAGGAGCAAGGCGTGGCGGTAACGGGGCGTACAGGACAGGCGCTGGCGCAGTTGAGCGATGTTTTGCGGACGGCTTTGCGGGTCGCGGCAACTACAGATTTCTGCCATCTTGCTGAGCGCCTTATCGCCCGTAGCCTTGGCCATGTCGCCCAGAACCATGCCCAGAGAATAAATATCGGCACGCGGTTCAGCCTTGGCAGCTGGTAGCATCTGTTCGGGAGCAATATAGCCCGAAGTTCCGGCTGGCGATTTCAATACGCAGAAAGAATCGCTATCCGAGAGACCGAAATCGATGAGTTTCACGTTCTGTCCGTTATGTGTAATCATGATGTTGGAAGGCTTCAGGTCGCGATGAATCATCTGTTTGTTGTGCATGTATTCCAGCGCATCCATCAGCTGTCCTGCTATCTTGCGGGCGAGTTCTGCCGAGAGGGCATTCTTCTTGATGAGCTGCTCCAAATTATCGCCGTCAATATATTCCATCACCACTACCGTGCCCAGGTTGTCAACCTTTTCCAGGTCGATGGTACGGCAGATATTGGGATGTTCCAGCTGCTGGCCTATTTCAAACTCCTTGGCGAGTGCCTGGCGGTAAATAGGGGTGTAGAGGAAATCGTTCTTCAGACATTTCAGCATGAAACGCTTGCCGTATTTGGTGGCTGTAAAGATGCGCGTATGGCCCGAAATAGACACGTAGCATTGGTGGAGATTGCTGAATGCATCCTCCACAGGCAAGGGGTTTGAATTGCTCATCTCCTTGCTGATATCCTCGGTAAATCCCGATGTCGTTTTCTTCTTCTTTTCTTCAGTTTCTTCCATGCTCACGGATTCCTCTTTTTCTTGATTACTGTTATTTTATTTCTCGTTGATACTGATGACGGTAAGTCCGCCGTTTCTGCCGGCTACGAACGAGGCTGTACGCTCGCCGCCACGCTCGATGTAGGGCAGGTAGAGGGGCTGCTCCTTGATGAAACAGCCTGTTACGAAGCGGTCGCCAGGCTGCAGTTTACTGTTCTCTGATTTCTCTATTTCATAGGTGCTTTCGCCCAGATAGCGGAGCTGCAGCAGACGGTTGGGACTCCAACCGATAGAAACAAGAGTACCTTCTTGTAAATCGCTACTTACCAGCTGGTTTGCCTTGAAGAAGGAACTGTTGTACTTGGTGCTTGTCTTGAGCCAATGGGTAAATTCCATGTAGTTCCGATGACCGATATATTGGGAAAGTATATCGAGGGTTACCATGCGTGGCTTGTGATTGTCGCTCACATAACCATAGAGTCGTTTGAGGGTGGATGGCGAAATAGTTCCCCTTGTTTCCTTCTCCAGATAGAGTGAAAACTCTTCGAAGTCGGTTGTCGTGGCAAGAATCTTGCCGTATTTCTGTTCTACGAGTGATTTGAGCTCTTCTATTTCGGGTGTTGTCATAATTTATCTTTTAATTATATGATTATTCAACATTTTTATTCTTCTACTATATGGGTGAATTTACCCCATATTTTATGGTTCTGATATTTCTTTTTCATGCCTGCAGGCACGTGGAGCACGCAGGTGGCGAAGAAGCCTTCTACCTTGTTGGCGAAGGCGTTTTCTTCGCAGTAAGGAATCATGGAAGCTGAAACATAAAGGTCGGTAAGCGGACTTTCGTCGAAGGCGTAGTTGCTAATCTGTTCTGTGTTGGCTCCCAGATACACTTTCGTGAGTTTCCGGCAGCCTTGGAAAACGCCTGTAGGAATCAGCTTGATGCCTGCCCCAAGATGTATTTCCTTTATCTGACTGTCCATGAAGGCGCCTTGACCTAATGTTTCAACGTTGTCTGACAGATAAAACGCCTCGATGCTGCATTCCTTGAAGGCGTAGGCGCCAATGGAGGTAAAGGCGGAAGGAAGGGTGTATTTGCCCTTCTTGCCCATCGGAAACCAGACGATTCTGTTGCCCTCTGCATTCAGCAGCACGCCGTCCAGACTCTTGTAGTAAGCGTTGGCAGGTGAAACCATAAGGGCTTCGAGCGCCGTGCATCCGCTGGAAGGGAGAATGCTGCCTGCTGAGGCTGGAATCTCTATCTCGCGGAGCGAAGTGCAATCGGCAAATGCATCTTTCTCTATGGTGGTTGCATCGGCTGGGAGAACTACGTGGGTGAGTTTTTCGCAACCGGCAAATGTGCCTTGCACAATCTGGTTTTCTGCAGCTTCGTGATGATAAGGACCTACCATTCCGCCTGCTGCGAGGTGAACGTCGGTAAGGTCTATATCCGATAGCTTGCCTGGGGTGACTGCGTTATCGTTGTCGCGCCCCATCATCAATCTCATGCAGCTGAGGTCTTCGCCGTTCAGGGTTCCGGCTATGGTCAGCTGGGTGTATTCGTAAAGATGATTGCCCATCAGCTGGGTCAGTTCACCTGTTTCGTTTAACGTAATGGCGTCGCTCGTATCATATTTGATGGCGGTTCCTATGGTTTCTCCTACCCTATTCCGGGCGAAAGGCTGGAATTCGTAGTGGGCATTCCGCTCCAGATTTCCGATGCGCAACTTGATTTTTCCCTTCTTTCCGTCAAAGTTTTCTACGATGCATTTCTGCTTGTTCTCCGGCTCGCCGGTCAGATAAACGTAGCATCCGGTTTCGGTCATCGGCTCGCCACCATCATCGGTTATTTCGTAGCTTACGAATGCGCTCATCGGTCCGTGACTCAAGAGTGTAGCCGACGATAGTTTCGGACTTATATTGGGCTGGGTGGTGAAACTCATCATGTTGCTGGTTGTGGTTGTTCGCCCGTTGTTGCCCTGCAGCATATAATAATAGGTAGTGCCCGCTTTGAGTCCCGTCAGAACCAGCGAGACGTCAGCTCCCTGGGCATGAACCTCGCTGGTATTGAGGTTCATGCTCTCCGAAGTGCCGTATCTGAACAGGAGTTTCGGCATTTCTGTTTCTCCCTCTATGGTAGCTGATCCGTTGAGGGTAGCCTCTGTTCGGGTGATATGGGTCGCCTCAGTGGTTATCAGGTGCGGTTCCAGATAGGCAGGCTTATCGCTATTGCTGCAACCTGCCATCATCATGTTTCCTATCAGGAGGGCAAGAAATCTGATATTGCGTAATATGCTTTTTATGTTCATTTCTTACTTCTTTTGTTTTCCGATTTTAATACCTATGCCGATGCTGCCCTGCCATTGTTTCCCGGCGATGGTGATGGCTGAGGCTGCGATGCTCACTCTGTTGAACGAGGCGAGCACACCCAGCTGGGCTGCGAAGCCTTTGTCGGTAAGGTCTTCGTTGAGCAGGTATCCGCCTCCGCTGCTCTCGGTCTGCTGCCAGGCTGTAGCGGCTTTGCCGTAGCCTACGCCTTCGAAGAGACAGAAGCCATGCGTGATGTGGTGGATGGCTCCAGCGGTAAAGGTGTAGTTCTGGTGGCGTGTACTGCCTGTATAATAAGGTTTGATGCTGCTGCCCGGCGTGAAACCTTCTTTGTTGCAGGTTCCCTCTGTGCTGCCTATGCTCTTGAGGTTGCTGCTGGCATGGATGAAGAAGCCGTGGCGGCGCATCAGGGCGAAGAAGAGACCATAGGACGGTCCGTCTTCATGAAGGGATAGCGTGGCGAGCGTGTAGAGGGCGAGTGGCATCTTCTTACGTACTTGTGGGATGGCAATCGTATCTATTACCGTCTTTACCTCTACGATGGTGTCGTGCTTCTCCTGGATGATAGGAGTAGGCTTGGGCAGTTTCAGTTTCAGCTCGTAGGTCATTCTGCTTTCCAGCGGTTTGCTGAACCGGTAATCGCGGAGCACGCCCCATTCCGGATGCTTGATGGTGAGCAGTTTGGAGCCTTTAGGAAGATAGAGCCAGATTTCGCCCACTTTATCTTTTCGCGATACGATTCCTAGCGGGGTGGAGAAGGCAAAGTCGGAGGGTGCTTCTACCTTCACCAGGGCGCAAGGTTCATCGTTGAGGTCGCGCACGGGGGTGATAAAGGCACTCACGTCGTTGGGCAACAGGCGAAAACCTGCTACCGAAAACTCTTGTGCCTGAACGGATGCTGACCACAGGCTTAATATGAATAAGAGTATCATCATATTATTCTAAATTAAAGTCTTGTATACTGATTACATCGTCTCCGCTATGTACGGTTCCTGCCGGTTGCCAGGTGCGCACGTGGATGAGTGGCATGGACGGGTTGCGGAAATCCCAGAGCAGAAAGAGATAGCCGTCGTCTGCGTAGCGGTCGCTCTTGTATTGCTGCCGGAGGGTGACGCCGTAAATGCCGTCCATCGTAGGATGGCGCATGATGCGGAATCCCGAGAATTTCAAGTCTATCTTCTGGTTGGCTGTAAATACCTTCGCCAGTCTTGAAATATAGTCTTTCTTCGAGTGAATGGCGTAGGTTACCTTTGCTTCAGCCTGACACTTGTTGTCGTTGGCTACTGGTTTTATCACGTTTCCTACGATGATGAGTGCCTTGTCGCTAAATACCTGTTTCAGGAAATCTAGATCCTTGGTGGTATAGGCTCTGCGGAAATGTTCGCAGTAGTTGAGGATGGTATGGCGGCGTCTGGCATCGGTCTCTGTGAGTTTGCCCTGCATGATTTTCGAGGCTTCCTTGTAGAAAGGATTCGACTGTGCCATCGTCTTGAGATTTACCTGCGAAAGATGGCTGGTCTTTCCTGCTTTTGGTGCATTCGCTTGCCTGCTTGCCTGTTCTTCCGGTTGGTAATCAGCCGCACTCTTCGTGCCTTCTTCCGTCTCTCCGTTCATCAGCATCTGCGCCTGCTGCCTGTTGGCTTCCGGAACCGCATTTTTATTGTCTTCTGTGAATACTACCATACCCTGGTGGTCGATAAATCCCTCTCTCTTAGAGTTTTGCTCGCGGAACCGGAGCTGCCCGTTGCGGAAACGGGTGTCTAGCAGACAGCCACGCAAAGGGATGGTAAACAGCTCGTTTCCGTCTGCATCTTCTACCACGTATCGCTTGCCTTTCGCGCCGTTGTCCTGTTCTACAAGTTCCAGTCCTTCGTTCACTCCGTATCGGATTTCCTGACAGTCGCCTTTATAAACGGCAGAGGGCAGCAGCCACAAGGCTGCCACCCATCCTCCGAGAAGGAGTGCTAGAAGGGATAATATCAATACCGTCTTCTTCATTTATAATTCTCTGTATTCTTATCATTCATAGCCCTTCGGGAGAAAGGCTTTCTTATTTATTTCCCCCAGTTCTGAATCTCACCGCCTATCTCTATCTTCACCTGGTCTGGGTTGTCAGAAATGATGAAGTTGACAAGATGTTCGGTTCCGGGTTTAAACTGGAATCTGCTCTCGTAGAGATAACTTACACCTTTCATTACCACCTCGATGAGTGGTCTTCGGTTTTCGATGCGTTGAGGCACGATGATGGCCGAGTAGATGTAGTCGCTCTCCTGATGGGCGATGATGCTCTGCTGGGTTCCCTTCACATAACGGGTTGCCACGCCTGCCTGAAGGTCGATGGTGGCTGTAGGTACCGTGCTGTGGATGGTTACCTGGGCATGGGTAGGCATGTCTCCCTCAAAGTCTTCGCCCTTGATCAGGCGTATCTTGAGCTTGCTCATGATGTGCTTGAAGTTGAGGCTGATAGGGGAGTTGGATGCCTGGATGTCCTTGCTGGTGGCAAAGAGCAGGTCGCTTGCCTCGTAACCGCCGGGTGCAGTTGCCGTCTTCGGGGTACTCTGGTCGAGGGCTACGCTGAAAGGCTGGTCTGTCGTGCTGCTTATGCCCTGGATGTATGGGTAGTAAGCGTAGGCATTGTAGGTGCCTTCGTCCCAATAGAGGGTGCGGGCGGCTTCCCATTTGTTGCCATCGTAGGTGAGCGCTTCGTTGTTCACGAGATTGCCGCCTATTTCGAGTGGAGCCTTGCTTTCTGCCATGTAGAGACCTATCTTGTCGTTTGACTCGAAACTGGTTGCCGTGGCACGGCTCTGGCCGGGATAGTTTACGGCAAAAGTCATCGGCGTAGATTGGGCATCCTTGTAGCGGGAGGTTGTTTCCACCTCCTCGCTACATGAAACCATTCCTAATATAGCCAACGCAAAACTGGCGTATCTTATTATATGTTTCTTCATTTTTTTCTTGTTTTAATGGTCCATATTCTGATTTACCTTGCCTTCGCTCTTAACGATGCTTTCTAACCTTTGCCATTTTCAGCGGACTGCCTTTATGGAAGACTGGAGCATGCTGGTAGGTTCCGGATGTGCGTTGGTCGCCATTGCCGCCGAAAGCACGGCTCTCTACGATTCCCGCATCTCGCTTGTCGTTCTTAACGAAATCTTCAAAACTGTAGGTTTCTCCGGCATAAGCCTTGATGCGCTTCACGATACTCTCACGGCTGATGGTGCTGTAGTAAGGAATATCGTTGTTCATGCAGGAGTTTGGTTCCGAACGGAATACGCCTCGGTTGTGCATGTAGCCTCCCTCGTAGATGTCTACGATGTCGCTATATCGGTCGTCGAAAATCAGATGACTCCAGCCTACGCTATGCATCTTGCCGGTAAGTTCCAGGTTATCAAACCAACCAAACGACTTGGCTGCGTTGAATTCAAGAACGTGTCCGCAGCAGGTGCAGTCGCAGAAGTCGATGAAGGCGTTGTGATAAATGTACTCATCGCCCAACTTTCCGAATCCGTGTCCGCCTGCCTCATGCTGGATGACGCCACGGGTATCGAGCGGATAGCCGTAGGTACTCTGCGGACAAAAAGCAATAGCCGAACCATCTTCCCACATCTGGCAGATGCCGCCGTAATCGGTAGAATTAGGAACCATGATGATCAGGGTCTGATTCAGATTGCCCTTGTTGACGGTTGGAGCGCCCAGAGCATAATCGAATACTTCATCATAATCTGCTTTCAATCCTACGCCACCGGTAAAGGTGGTATTGAATCGGTTGTAGCGGATGGTGTTCACGGTTCCTACGCCCGATTCCGTAGAAAGCGGAATGGCGGTATAAACGTTGAAGTAATCACGGTAAGTCTTGTAAGGCTCGATACCGAAGAAATACTCCACTTCCTGCTTGATATCATTCAGATATTTGCCGCTGGCAATATCCTTTGCGTTAAAGCCGTCGCCGAGCAGAACGATGTTGATTCCACCATTATTGCCCTTGGTAGCCTTCTGCAGGGTAATCCATTCGTCCTCGCCATATTCATAACCATACTGCGAAACGCTACATTCGTGGGTATAGTCTTTGTCTTTCAGGCGGAATACCACCTTTCCATCACGGCTATCAGCATTCTTAGCCATTCCCTTGATAGTCAAAGTAACTTCTGTCTTCTTGTTGCCGCTGGCAGGAGAAACCTCACACCAGTCTGGCTTGCTGGCTACTTCCCATTTGCCTTCTGCGTTAATCACCAGTTTCTGCTTGTGCTCCGTGCTCAAGGCGCAGGCTACAGATGGTCGGCAAACGAGTTCGTGGTGAGCTGCGATTCGCTTGAAGTCTTTCCAGCCTGGTGTTGCCTGATACTGGGAAATGGCAGACTCAGGAACTTCGAGAGTGAAGTTATCCTTGGCTACGCCATTGAATGCGTTATTGAGAACATTGGCAGGCATGTCGCTCTTGCATACGATGCTATTGATTCCGTAACATCCTTCAAATGCGCTGTTTTGAATGGTTTCTATACTTTCCGGAAATACCAAACCTTCTATACTTCTACAATTATAGAAAGCCTGCTCACCAATGCTTTGCATACCTTCAGGAAATTCAACGATTCCCATTAATCGCCAGCAAGAACCATCGCCATCAGTATCTCCAAAGACTTTACGGCCAATACTTTTTAAAGAAGATGGCAGCTTGAGCTCGCCAGAGAAATCACATCCTGCAAAAGCATAGTTTTGTAGAACAACAAGATTTTTTGGTAATTTGATAGGGTGTCCAGTTCTGTGTTCCAGTTTTTAGTATCAAAAACAATGTAATAACCATCTAAGTCATTGATAATCATTCGCTAAATAAACTATAATCTTGTGCGAATCTACATCAGACTTTTTGATAGTTAAATTTGTCTTATATTTTGTGCTTAATTTACTGACTTACAGTGTGCTAAGTTGCTAAAACATAATCAAAAACGAGAACATGGAACTGGACACCCTAGTAATTTGATTTCTCCTCTAAAATGTGTCCCTCTGAAGGCGTATTCTCCAATGGCAGTAACTCCATCATGTAGAGTTAAAGTTCCATTCATACCTCCACAATATTCAAATGCATTATTTGGAACTTTTTGCAAATTTTGCGGTATAATTAAGTTTCCACTAAAATTTTTGCATCCTCTAAAAGCATTTTCACCTAATTCAGAAAGTTTTTCTGGAAGTCGCAATTCTCCGTATAAACCTTCACATTCTTCAAATGCATTACCTTTAAGACATTCTAGGTTAGAAGGTAAAATCAGCTTGCTGTTAAAGCCACATCGTGCAAATGTTCCTCCATACCACCATCTGTCTTCTTTGCGCCCGATGTATTTTAAAGTAGAAGGAAACGAAATGCTACCATTCATAGCGTGACAATTGGCAAATGCACCAACTTCTATTTCCGTAACTCCTTCTGGAATAATCAAAGAACCCGTAAGATTTTGATCATCTGCAAATGCGGCAATGCCGATTTTTGTTAACTTATCAGGTAGGACTATCAAGTTTAATGTCTTCATGCCACGAAGTGCCTCGTATGGCATTTCGTAATCATTGTATGGATAATCGCCTACATAACCTCCAGTTAATTTCTGTGTTCCGCCTTTGATGATTACTTCTTTCAAATTCAATGCTGCCAGATATTCCATAGAATCTCTCATGAAGTAAAAATCCTTTGCATTAATCTGTCCTGTAATCTTGAGATTTCGAACCTGAGTATAGTCCTTATTAGCCGCAGTAATGGCATTCTTCAAACCTCCAGGAGTAGAGTTGATAACAATATACTCCTTTGCCGTTGCATCATGGCTTACCAAATCATTCTCCCAAGGAGTAATGCTTTCGCTTACCAAAGTCAGTTTGTAAGCGCCGCTTCCGGTCTGCTTATCTACTTTGATACCGAAGTTCATCATCTTGCCAGATACATAGGTAAAAGCCTCGTTCTTAGTGAACTTATAAGGTACGCCGCCGATGGTGATGCTGAAGAGGGTTGTGCCGGCAGCCACGGTTTGAGGAACCACGATGGTGCGCCACTCGTCGTTAGTACGAGATGGGATGGTCATGGTGTTCTCTACAGCACCTGCTGTCTTGATTTCGCCAGTAGAAAGGTTGATGCTTGCCTTGCGGGCTACGTTGGCTGTCAGAACAATCTTTTCCAGATTCGCCCATTCGCCCTCGGCAAAACCGGAGCCCTGGATCAGGGTAACGCGGGCATTAGACATGCGATGCGCCATAGGCAAACGGATTACGCTGGTGGTAGGAGCCACATCCGACACCTTGCCCCAGAGAAAATCGCTCGCTTCGTAGCCACCCATTTCGCCATTCTCGGTAGCCTTGCTCTGGTCTTTCTGTACTTCAAACTGATAATCCTCTATGCTCTCAGGGTTGGCAAAAGGATAGTAACCATACACATCAATATGCGTATGCTTGTCTTTCCAGAAAAGGTCATAAGCGGAGTTCCACTTATAGTTAGGCTCATCGAAAGTGTGGCGCACATTATCGCCACGGTTGCCGTTTACCTTCAAGGTTCCCGGCTTGTTTCCCTCGTAATCTACGATATAAACGCCCATCACGTCGCCGTTGCAGAAACCGTTGTCGTTGACGCGGGTTACGGCAAGCTGGTCGATATCGCCCGAGAGTTGGATGCGGTTGCTGTCGTGCTGCTCGGTCTTGTCGCCGAAGAAGTCTTCGCTACAGCCCGTCAGGAGCATGGCTCCTGCCGCAAGCAGATATAATAAGGTATGTTTTACTCTTTTCATAAATAATTCGTTTTGGGGAGATGGCCTTTCTCAGTCAGAAAGATCATCTCGTATTATTTCTAGATAGAAAATCGTCTGTTCTGTTATTCAGCTGTTCCGCCATAGTCAATACCGTCGTCTTCCCACTTGCTGATATTTACATTCACGCCGTTGCTGGTCTTGCTGAGCGTAACGGTAAACTTATACTTCTTGCCAGCCTCGAAAGCGGAAAACTGGGATGACTTAGGGAGATTGAAATCTCTGCCGTCAACATTTACGGTAATGAGATTTTCATCGCCTACGGCTTGCGGAATGATGAGCGCCATGTAGCTGTTGTCTTCTTCCTTGAGCGGAATGAGGTTTGTATCATCACCCTGGGCTGTTACGGCACCTGTAGAAAGATTGGCTGTAGCCTGTGTCTTCAGACGGTTGATCTTTACGCTAATCTTGGCTGCAGCAAGCGAAGCTTCTGTAAATCCGTTTCCTGCCACGAGGTTGATGATTATCTGGCTCAACACGTGCTTGGCTTCTATCTTCACGGCGCTTTCTGTAGGAGCCGCATCTGTAGTCTTGCCTATCAGAAGTTCGCTAGCCTTGTATTTTTCCGTTGTACTCTGGTCTGCATTTACAGTCCAAGGCATCGCCTCTATGTTGCTGATAGAACTTGTATATGGATAATAAATGTAGAAATCGGCGGGGGTGCTGTTGTCTTTCCAGTAGGTTGGAGTTGCAGCCTTCCAGGTTCCATCATAGGTGAATTTCGTGTTGTCTATATAGTTACCTGTCGTTTGGAGTGTTGCGGCAGAGCCGTCGGCTTGATGGTTGACGACAAACAGGCCTATCTGGTCACCCGCTTCGAAAGCCAGATCTGTAGCACGGGTTATCGAAGTGCTGATGTTGATAGGTACTTTTGCTGATGGGGTAGGCTTTGGTGTCGGGTCCAGTTCGGAACTGCCACCAGAACATGCGGTTAATGCGAGTAGCATGCTCCCTACGATTGCTAGATGCTTCTTCTGTTTCATGATTTCTTTGTTTAATATGATTACTTTTCCTAGGTGTATCTGGAACTGTCAGTTTCATTTACTCTGCAAAGGTATGAAAAAATGTGGTATTATGCAAGTTCATAATGGTCCATATATGGAAAAAGTTGCTAAACAACATATTTTCAGAGGGTAAACGGAGGGTAAACTCAAAGCAAGAAGGCAGTTTCCTGCAAGTTGGAAACTGCCTTTCTCTTCAAAGTGGGGATTGCCCCGTCTGTTATCTGATGATTTTCATTACATCTTCGATGGTGCGGTTGAATGGTCCGTTGTGCTCCAGTTTGATGGTACACATGGCTGCCGCAAACTTGCCGGCTTCTACCGGATTGGCTCCCTGCAGGCGCTTGTAGAGATAGCCTGCCGAATAGGTATCGCCGCATCCGGTAGCATCTACTACTTCATGAGGAGGATAGGCTGGAATGTCGTAGAACGTATCATCTACATAAACCAGCGAACCCTCGCTACCCAGGGTGATGATAACCTCGGCTACGCCCCAGGCATGAATCAGCTTGGCGGCTTCCTTCGGGTCCTTCAGCCCGGTAATGGTCTCCATCTCGGTCTCGTTCACCTTCAGATAATAGGTGTTCTTGAGCACATCGAGCTTGTCCTTCCAGTCGATGGCGTAAACTTTCTCGTCTCTCACCTCGCGCAGATATCCCTGCACATCGATGGAAACTTTTCCCTTCTTGGCAAGAAAGGCAACCACTTCTGGCGAGAAATCATCGCTCAGCAGACTGCCCAGGTGGAAGACCTTGGCCTCTACATGCTCCAGCTGCTGGATGGTGAAAGGATCTGCCTTGGCAAGCACACGCTGCTTACGGTCGTTAGGATTATCGCCATAAATATTCTCGAAGAAAACCGTATTGCGCGATGGGTTCAAGGTGACGTCTATTCCAGCCTTGAGCATCTTTTCAACCGGTTCTTTCTCGGTAGGATCCATCGCCGTAATGAGCGAGAAACTTACATCCTTTGGCAATTGGTTGATGGCGTAGGCAAAATAAAAAGAGGTGCCGCCAGCCATGTAAACTGTACTGCTCGGGGTCACGATTTTATCCTTTGTTACGTGCCCAATACAACAAATATCTTTCATTTTTATTACATTTTGCGGATGCAAAGGTACTGCAAATCGAGAATAATACAAAAAAAAATGGGAATTATTTTGTTTTGTTCGCTTTTTAATGTACCTTTGCATCGAGAAAAAGCAATTTTTTTAATATTATCTAGAATAGATATAAAGAAACATTATGTGGTTTGATAATTTAATCAACGTGCATTCGGCGGTGCAAGGCATCGTCATCCTGTCTTTGATTTGTACTTTGGGTCTTGCTCTCGGCAAGATTCATGTCAAAGGAATCTCTCTTGGCATAGCCTTCGTATTCTTCGTGGGTATTATAGCGGGTCATCTAGGAATCTCTATTGACCAGAACATGCTGGAGTTTGCAGAAAGCTTCGGCCTTACCATGTTTGTGTATGTGCTGGGTCTTTATGTGGGTCCTAACTTCTTCGGTTCGATGCGTCACGAAGGCATTTCGCTCAATCTCTGGAGTCTGGCTGTCATCCTGGTGGGAACCTTGTTCTCGCTCGGCTTGTGCTGGATTTTGCCAATCAGTCTGCCTGATATGATGGGCATCCTGTGTGGCGCCACAACCAATACGCCTGCCCTTGGTGCTGCCCAGCAGGCGTTACAGCAGTTGGGCTTGCCTAGCGAAGGTGCGGCTCTGGGCTGTGCCGTTACTTATCCTTTGGGTGTTGTGGGCGTTATCCTGGCGATGATGCTCTTGCGCAAACTCTTTGTGAAACCGGAAGATCTGGAGATTCGCAAAAATGATGATGACGACCATACGTCTATCGGACAATATGTAATCGTGAATCCTGCCCTGAACGGCAATACCATAGCAGAGATTACGATGATGACGCATCGCAAGTTCATCATCTCCCGTGTGTGGAGAGGCGAACAGGTGATAGTTCCTCAGGCTGATACGGTACTTCATACGAATGATAATGTGCTCGTGGTTACCAATAAGGAAGAGGTCTCGGCGATGCAGATTCTCTTCGGAAAGAAGGTGGATAAGGAGTGGAATAATGATAAGGTAGACTGGAATGCGATTGATGCGAAGGTAGAAAGCCGCATTATCGTTGTTACCCGTCCGGGACTGAACGGCAAGCGCCTGGGTAGCCTGCAGATGCGAAATTCCTATGGCGTGAATGTGAGCCGTGTGCTTCGTGGTGATATCCGTCTGCTTGCTACAGATGACCTCCGTCTGCAGTACGGCGACCGACTGACGGTAGTTGGCGACCCTACGAGTATCGACCATGTAGAACAGTTCCTGGGTAATGCCGTAAAGACCCTGAACGAGCCGAACCTCGGCGCTATCTTCCTCGGAATCATTCTTGGTCTTGCCGTAGGAACCATTCCTCTGGATATTCCTGGAATGACGGCTCCTGTGCGTCTGGGTATTGCCGGTGGTCCTATCGTGATGGGTATTCTGATTGGTGCGCTGGGGCCTCGTGTGCATTTCATCTCTTACATGACGCGAAGTGCGGGTCTGATGCTGCGAGAACTGGGTCTTGCTCTCTATCTCGGTTGCCTGGGGTTGGCGGCTGGTGGACAGTTCTTCGAGACGGTAGTCCGTCCGGAAGGTTTGATGTGGGTAGGCATCGGTTTCCTTATCACAGTTGTGCCTGTGGTTATCGTAGGTCTCATCATCCTGAAGTCCAAGAAGTATGACTTCGGCAGTATCTGCGGAATCCTCTGTGGAAGTATGGCGAATCCGATGGCGCTTACTTACGCCAACGAGACGTTGGATGGCGATACGCCAAGTATCAGTTATGCTACGGTTTATCCGCTCGGCATGTTTATCAGAGTGGTGATAGCTCAGGTTATCGTGATGTTCTTTGTCTGATGTAACGATGTTTTCATCTGTTTCTGCGGATTCTGTCATCCGCAGATATGAAGAAAGGCTGGTTTCGGTTAGAAATCAGCCTTTCTTGTTACAGTCATCTTCTTTCCCGTCATCGGGTGCTCAAATGTGATTTCCTCTGCATGAAGATGCAGTCTTGTTGCAGGCTCGTTGCCGTAGAGCGGATCGCCGATGATAGGGGCATTCAGACCTTCCTGATGAGCACAATGCACTCTCAGCTGGTGCGTTCTGCCCGTTTTAGGATAGAGCGCCAGGCGGAGATGGGTATCGTCAATACGCTCTAGAACCTCGTATTCTGTAATGGCTTCCTTGCCCTGTTCGCGGTTTACCATCTGTCGTGGACGGTCTAGGAAATCTGCTATCAGGGGGAGCGAGATGTAACCTCTTCCGCCTTCAGCTTCTTTCAGAATCCGGTTGCACGATTCCTTGTCTTTTCCGCAAACGATGGCTACATACTTCTTCTGAACCCGATGATTCAGAAACTCCTTCTGCAGGCGATGATAGGCAAACTCGGTCTTGGCAATAATCATCAGTCCGCTTGTTGCCATGTCCAGACGATGGACGATGAGCGGACCGGTAGCTTCCTGATATTTTCTGCGCATCAGAGCGTAGACGGAAGGCTGGGCTGCATCTTTTCCGGGAACCGAGAGTAAACCTTCGGGCTTATAGATGACTGCCAGTTCACGGTCTTCGTAGAGCGTTTCCACCTTATTATATATAGTAGTTTCGGTCTGTTGGGTTTCAAAGACTGTTTTAGGCAGCATCCAATGTAGTATCGGTTTGCATTTTCCGTTGCAGGCAGGATAAAACTGAAGATGATGTCTGATTTCTTCTTTCGGACTCTCTCCCCACCAGAACATCGCCATCTGCAGAGGCTTGTAGCCATGCTGGTAAGCGTATTGCAGGAGTTTCGGCTCGCAGCATTCTCCACTTCCGGCAGGTGGAATCTTAACCGCCTCGTCCTTGAAAATCTCCAGCAGATCTTTGGTTTCTCCTTCCGCATTCAGCATCTGGAATTTCGAAAACAGCCATTGCTGAAGTTCTTCAGATAACTGTTTGCGGAGCTGTTTCGCACTTTTCAAATCCTTTTCGTAGTTTTCATATAGCGTTTCGTACGCCGTCTTTTCGTTTATCGACTTTTTCAGCCTCTTCAGTTCTGCCTTCATAAACTGGCTCTCTTTTATCATCGCTTTCTCCTCTTCCTCGCTCAGGGGCGTTCCTGCCGAAAGGGCTTCCTGGCGCTTTGCATCTCGCTTTTCCTTTGCTTCTTTTATCTTTGTCTGATAGTTTGCGATAACTTCCTGGCGCTTTTGCTGCAAATCATCAATCAGGTTTTTCGCCTTTATCAGGGTTTCGTTGGCTTCAAACTGTCTGATTTGCTGGTTCATTTCCGAAATCTCTGCCTCATGTACCTTGAAATATCCGTCGGGTTGAAGATAATCGAAAACGGCTGGCACAAAACCTTCCCAATCGCTTCTGCCGCCAATCTGTCCGCTATAAGCTCTCAGATAGCCAATCTTGCCATTCCCGGCTTCTACTATAAGCACGCCGAACATCTTTCCACGGTCTATTTCCTCCCGCCAGTCGTTTCGCTGTGAGAGTTCAGCCTGTAGCTCCCTGCATGCTTCGATGCAGAGCGGATGAGGTTCGTAGCTGAATGGATTGTTCATCCTTTCAGGCATATTATTTAGTTCTATATTTTTGAATAAATGCATTTCCATGCTACAAAGATACACATTTAAACGCGTTTTAGTTCATATTTTATATAAAAAATGAGTTTTTCAGTTATTTTTTTGTCTATTTGGATTTTTTGTTGTACTTTCGCAACTGAAACATAAATTCATTTAAATAGTCTATCATGGTAAGTGTATATAGAAAGATAATGACGATGCTGATAAAGAATGGAGTGTGCCTTCTGTGCATATTCGCTCTTATGCTGTTGCTTGCTAAAACATACTAATATGCAAGCATTGCAAGATAAAATCAAGGTTGTGATTGTGGATGATGAACCACAGAGCATCCACAGGTTACAGGATGATTTGGCAACTCTGGAAGATTTTGAGGTGATTGCCACATCCTCTTCGGCGGTATCGGCAAAGAATCTGGTGATGAGCATACAGCCCGATGATGTGTTCAGTTGCACTTTTGATGAGGCTACTCATCTTTGGCAGTTGAAGTTGTCGAATGGGCAGGTTTATAAATTGAAGAGGCAGGCCACGGCAAAGACCATCCTTTCCATGTCGCCTTCTCTGGCTCAGGTTCGTCAGGATTGCATCATCAATCTCGATTATCTTCTCTGCATCGAGAATTATACGCTCCGCTGCATCTTTTCTCCTCCCTTCGACCAGGAAGAAATCACGGTTTCCCGCCGCTGTTATAAGGCGGTAAAGGATCAGTTGGAGATATTGTAGGGATATGGAAAAAAAAGAGGGTGTGCAAGATATAGTCTTTGCACGCCCTCTTCTAGCTCTGGTTTATAGCAGGGGTGTCATATAGAGTGGCAGATATACTATCCCATCTTTTTCCGCTAAGTCAGAGGTGTGAATGACATAAGGAGTCGATAGGTAATTCTTGTACTTTCTGACACACTTTTCCAAAGATGAAATGGTATAACGATTGGTAGACTTTACCTCTATTGGCGAGATGTTGTGCTTGCTCGTAATCGAAGGCTTCGCTATCAGAAAGTCGATTTCCATTCTGTCTTCTGCCTCACGTGAATAGTTGGAATAGAAAAACAGCTTGTGTCCCTTTGCCCTCAACATCTGTGCTACGATATTCTCTACAAGCATCCCTTCGTTTACTTCCAGCTTGTCCATCATCAGTTTCTTGTAAAGTGATTCCTGCATGATTCGATTCTCGTCAAAAGCCATACTGATTAGCAAACCTGTATCTGCCATGTAACATTTCAAGCTCGAGTTTTCCAGCTTGAGATTAAGCCCGATGTTTGGCTCTGTTGCTCCGTAGCAGATATTTGCAACCATAGCTTCGTTCAGCCAAAAGAAAGCACCCTCGTACTCACGCATTCTGGCACCAGCCTTTATTTCAGACAGGCGGAATTTCTTCTCGTGTTTCTGAAGCTGGCTTGGAATCAGATCAAAGATGCTCGTTACTCTTACCTCGTTGCCTTCTGCGTATTTTTGAATGTCGTTTCGATACAGGCTTATTATCGCACGTTTTATTGTATCAACTTTTGTAAAATCGCGAGTCTTTACATAGGTATCTACAGCCTTAGGCATACCACCTACTATCATATATTGGCGGAATAAGGTCATAGCCTTGCGATGCATGTCGAGGCCAAGAGGCTTAAGCTTGGCAAATTGGTTTTTGATGAGTTGCATGATTCCCTCTTCACCCATAGCCCAAAGGAATTCTTCAAAATCCATCGGATACATGTTGATTCTGATTTCTTCGGATGGAATCATGATGTTTTTTACATTCTTGTTGATGGAAACAAGTGAACCTGTTTCAATATAGTCGTATCGTCCATCTTTGACAAGATACTTGATGGCGGCTCTCGCTTCAGGAAATGCCTGTACTTCATCGAAGATGATTAGCGACTTGCGCGCTGTTAACTTTACATTGAAGTAGAGTTGCAAGTACATAAAGAAAGTATCAAGATCATATAGGTAGTCCCTAAACAGATCTAATACTTGCTGCATCGTATTGTTGAAGTCTATCAAGATATACGATTCGTATTCGTTCTTGGCAAATTCCTCTACGATATAGCTTTTACCGACACGTCGTGCCCCATCAATGAGTAATGCATTCTGCCCATTGTCGTCTGATTTCCATTCTAATAATTGACTATAGATTTTACGTTTCATAACTTCTTGGTATTCTTGTTGTTGCACGTATCCTAGCTTTCAGAGTGCTGGATTTTACACGTTTCCTAGGTTTTGTAATCTTATATTTTACACGTTTCCTAGGTCTCCGTTGGTGCAAAATTACACATTTCCTAGGATAAGGAGATGCTTTTCCCTGAGATTCTTGTCGTTTTTAATGTTTTTTACGTTAATATCAATGATGAGGGCTTACGAATATTGTCTTATACGTGAAAAAGTTGTCACCTTTAGGATGGTTAAACTAAATTTGTTAC
>OAUQ01000051.1_pt1 | contig 55246 bp, 40 predicted proteins | sample 1476151 | NCBI WGS metagenome assembly OAUQ01 (sample SAMEA2580008, study PRJEB22360) | human gut metagenome | biome: human gut; feature: human-associated habitat; material: faeces | place: Denmark | collected 2008/2010 | reverse complement strand
CGCATATATCTGAGCAGGATGCGGAATCCCTTGCCCGAGACGGTGATGTAGAAGACCATGGTGAAGGGGATTTTCCGGGCGGTCTGCCTGAGTGCCGCGATGTTTTTTGGGGGCACGTCGTCATAATCGAGCATCAGCCAGTAGGTTTCCTTCCTGAAGTCAGTCAGCTTCTTGGAGCTTCCCTTGAGCTGCACGCTGGGAGTGATGCAGGGCAGCCGGTGCTTGATGTCCTCTGCCGTTCTCTTGTCCACCTTTATCATCGACCTGTAGCCTTCGGTATTGGTTTTCACCGGTGCTGAATGCATGATGGTGTACTCCAGCACCTTTCTGTTGGGGAGAGGCTTGCTGGTAGAGGAGAACAGGTTTGAGAAAAATGAGGGCAAGGCCTCTTTCTCCTCCATGACTTCCTGTTCTCTGTTGATTGCTTCTGTTGTTTTCTTTTTTGCCATATTTTTTTAATTTAAAGGGTTGTCAGTTTGAAATATTTCTTAGAAATCTGTGCAGATTTCCTAGAAATACTATTGTATGGAAGTTTCTCTCTGAACAGTGCCAATTTTCTGTTCCGTTCTTCCCAATAATCTCGTCCTTTCTCTTTCTTCCACCTGAGTATTTTATAGAAATATAAATCCAGTTTGGATTGGTATCCTTCCTGTTTTTTGTTTTTGTCGTCTTCGTTCATCAGGTAGGTTTGGATAGCGTCGTCCATGGCAGCGAGTTTTTCTGGGGTGAATGTTCCATTCTCGGTATCCATGCTGAAGGTATTCCTGCCGCCCTCGATTTTTAACAGCTTTTTTTGGTTTATACCTAACTCTTTGGCAAAGCCGAGTCTTACGTCGCCTTCTTCTGTCAGTTCTTTTAAAAAACTTCCTAACTCTAATATTTCATCTAACTTGATAGCTTTCATGCTGCGAAGATACTACAAATTTCTGAGACGGGTGGTTGAGCGTCATGACGCTCAACTTTTGCAAACAATAACTTAGGTTAAACTTTTTAACAGGGTGTTTTGCGCCTATTTTTTGGGGTATTGATGATGTTATTTTTGTGCTGCCTAGGAGATTTTGGATCTTCAGCCCGTTCTTGAACCATTTGCGAAATTTGTTTTAATGATTTGGAAGATACAACATCGGAAAAGTGACGAGGTGAAGGGTGAAGGGTATATTTTAAATCTTATATTATATTCTTTTTTTAGGTTTTTTCCGATTTTTGACCCTAGGGTACCCTTTCATTTTTCCCTTGCCGCGCGTATATATAAAAAAGAGTTTTCAAACCTTCACCCTTCACCTTTTTATTTAACGTTTTATGTGTCAAATAGTTACGGGTGAAGGGTGGTGAAGGGTGTTTTTCGCTTTTTATAAACATATTTTAAGAATTCGGCCCATTTTTACATATTTTAAGCGTTTATTTTCGGTTCCGAAAGAGGTGCCATTTTTTTTAGGGTCCCATTTTTTCTCTTTTCTTACCGCTGAAATCTTTGAAAAGCGTGTGGGGTAGGGTATCCCGTCTTATGTTGTGTTAAACAATTATCAGATAAAAGAAGTTAACGATACCGAAAAAGGACTGATTTTTAAACAAATATTAACGCAGAAAACTTGACGTTTCGCATATTAGATTCAGCTTTCGCAGGTTCAGGAGGTAAAGAAGTTAAATCGTTAAATGAGTTAAAGAAGTTAAATGGGTTAAAGGAGTTATCGCTCCCTATAGTCGCTGAGGAGTTAAGACAACAGTCTTTTTGGCGTAGTTTTTTAAGCTTCAAGACATACGTCTTAACTCCTTAACTTCCTTAATGTCTTAACTCCTTAACTTCCTGATATGCGAGGTTCAGTAAGTAATTATTTTGAAAGTGCAAAAAAGATGAGAAAAGTATGGCGGTTTCGGAAAATAATCGTAAATTTGCAATTGGAAAACAAAGATTAGAAATTATGGTAGAGATAAATGATAGAAAATTACCTGTAGGCATCCAGTCTTTCGAAAAAATCAGAATGGATGGATACCTTTATGTTGACAAGACAGATATCATCTGGCAACTTGCCAACAGAAACAAAACGTATAATTACCTGAGCCGCCCACGCCGCTTTGGTAAATCTGTGCTGGTCGATACGCTCGAAGCCTACTTCATGGGTAAGAAGGAACTCTTCGAGGGCTTGAAGATCATGCAGCTGGAGACGGAATGGGTGAAGCGACCTGTCATCAGACTCGATATGAGCCGTGCGGGCGCAGAACCGGAAACATTGCGCTCTTATCTCGACATCACTTTCGACAAATTAGAGGAGGAATATGGTATTACACCTAAGCCAACTGCCAAACTTGCCGACCGCTTCAATGCAATAATCGTGGGGGCGTATGAGCAAACCGGACAGCAGGTTGCCATCCTCATCGATGAATACGATTCTCCATTACAGCATTCCTGGAAGACTCCTTATCACGAAGCATGTACCGCTGTTTATCGTGAAGTTTTTGCCATTCTCAAGGCAGATGATAAATACGAGAAGTTTGTCTTCATCACTGGCATCACCAAGTTTACACAGATTTCTCTTTTCTCTGTACTCAATAATCTGAGCAACATCAGCTTTGATTCTGCGTATGCGGCTCTCTGCGGTATCACGAAGGAAGAAGTCTTACGTGATTTCATACCGGAAATCAATAAGTTGGCAGCAAGTAAGGGATGGACTTTCGATGAAGCTGTAGTGCAATTGACAGCTTATTATGATGGCTATCATTTCAGCCATGAAAATATGGTTGATGTCTTCAATCCATTCAGTCTTATCAATGCACTCGCTGATTCTAAACTGAGGAACTACTGGGCTTCATCGGGTGCAACCTCGCTGCTTCCAAAGTTTGTGGATGACATGGAGATTCGTTTGAAGGATTTTGATCATAGTGCCCTGTTGGACACAATCATAGAAACTTCTGACGTAACAGGCGGTGGAGCAGAGCTGTTTCTCTATCAGTCGGGCTATCTCACGATTAAGGGTTACATAAACGGAACTTATCTTCTTGGCATTCCTAATTTCGAGGTTCGGCAAGCCTTGAATGAAATCGTGTTGCCAACGCTTGCCATGCGCAAGAATAATGACCTTCAATCTACTCAGGCATTTCTGAATGTTCACCTCAGCCTTGGCAATCTTCCCGAAGCCATGAAATGCCTGAAGGCTCTCATAGCTGACGTGCCCTACAGCAACAAGAAACTTGCCAGCATGGATATGGAGGAGCGCTACCGACTGATTATGAGCACCATCTTCTATGCTATCGGCTGCCGGGTAGAAGTAGAAAAGATGATTGCTACGGGCAGGATTGATATGGTGGTAGAAAACACTAACTTTATCTATGTGCTGGAGTTGAAGCTGAGCAACAATGGTGGTGTGGATGCTGCCACGGAGCAGATGAAAGCCAAGCAGTATGCCGAACCTTTCAAGGCTGATAAGCGCAAGGTAATTGCCCTTGCCATAGAACTGGATGATATGGGAAAGGGACTGGTTGACTGGAAGGAAGTATAATAGTGCAAGAAGGGTTTATAATTAAATAACTGAACTTTCGCATGCGAAAGTTCAGTCCTTTAACTTCCTGATATGCGAAGTTCAGTTATTTGGCCAATAATGATGTTAATTTCATTCAAATATTTGGCGTTGTCAAGATTTTGCAGTATATTTGCATCCAAAGAATTTAAAACTACTTTAGCAACCAGATCTTATTCCAACAAAGATTAAGGATATTGTTAAATTTAAAATAATTAAGGATTATGAGTGAAAGTGAGATTGAGGGCTTTATCAACAAAGTTGAATCAGGTTTAGTTGAAGCTCAGCATGATATGTTGGTAGAAAAGGCTTTATACAATCGTCCTGTTGTCATTAGTGACGGAAATGGCGGGGTAGTAGAAGTTTCTGCCAAGCAATTATTAAATTAGAAAAGGTTTTATCATTCTTTTAACTAGAGTCGCCCTTTGCGGCATGGATTTTTAAAACTGATGATTATGAAGCAGGTAGAAGAAAGATACATCAGCTTGCTGACCGACTTCGGCTTCGACCGCCTCTTCGAGGAAGCCGAAATAGCCAAGTTCACTCCGCAGGAGATGAGGGAGTACGAGACCAGCAAGATGGCATATCGAGACATCAAGAATTCCGTAGACACTGCCAAGCGTGAAGGTCTTGCGGAGGGTATTGAAATCGGTATGAATCAGAAAGCTCAGGATATAGCAAAGAATATGCTGGCAATGGGACTTTCTGCCGAACAGGTTGCCAAGGCTACCCAGCTGCCTTTAGATATCATTAAGAATCTGAGCAATTCATAAAAAACAGAAAGCGGAGATGTAGATTACGAATATCACCATATAATCAAGGGTCTATATGCCACCTTTTCATCGTGGCATATAGACCCTTGTCGTTTAATGTTCGTTGCGGGCGGAACTTTTCCGCCCGCAACGGCTTACTGCTTCCTCAAGGTAGGCAATGCTCCTTTAAGTTCGTAACGCCACTTTGAACCTGCGTTCTGCAAAGTGGTGTTCATGGCATCAACGGCTTTCTGCCAGGTAACGACAGAGCCGTCCACCTTCGTGACTTCGGGGGCGATGCCTTCCTTATTGTGGCCGATACCTTGTTCATGATTGTTCTTCCAATAGCAGGCGGTCACGGTGGTGTAGTTTCCTCCCAAAAAGCCGCCGATTTGTACATAGCCAGTGCTACTACCCGTACTGGTTACGTTGCCCGTGGCATAGCAGGCAAGGACGCTGCCTCTTGCGTTGAATCCCACCAGACCGCCGCCAAGGATATTATTTATGGGGTCTATTTCTATGGTCACGTTGCCTGTGGCATAGCAAGCGGCCATGGTGGCACCCGAATTCGTCTCACCTGCCACGCCGCCGACATTGAGCGTTCCCTTCACTGTGGCAGAGGAACTGCATCCGGTGATGGAACCGCCATTTAGACCACCCACCACACCGCCGGCGCGCATCGTGCCGCTGACGCTGCCCGACACCGAGCAGTTTTCAATGGTGACTGCCCTGCTATATCCTGCCACGCCGCCGGCAGAGCCCAACCTGTGATTGCATGTTATCTGTATGCCATCCATCACCACATTCTTCACCGTACAGAATTTACCGAATTTACCGAGATAGCCGAACAGACCCGCATATTGGTCATTTGTCGTAACGGTCAGCCCCGTGATGGTATGGCCGCCGCCGTCGAAGGTGCCGGTGTATGCGTTGTCGTAGTCTGTGCCTATCGGCGTCCAGTCTTTGCCTGTGAGGTCAATGTTTTTGTCGAGGGTAATGTTAATGTCGGTCTTACCTCCGTTCACTAATTTGGCTATATTCATCAGACCATCGGCGGAGGTCACTGTGTAGCTGCCGTCGCTCTCTATGGTATAGCCCAGGTCTTTTGCCGCAGCGAGGGAGACGGTGTAGGTATATTCACCGCCCGCCTGCCAGTCGGCAGCATTCTTCATCTTATAGACGAAGACCTTGCCGTTAGTGAAGGTGCATGTAATGAAGGTCGTGCCAGCTGCCACACTTTGCAGAGCTACGAGGGCGGTGTAGGTGTTGCTGCCCTTGCTGTACGGGACGATTATATCCGGGTTGTCGCCTTTGGTGGAGAGGTCCGTCAGCTGCACGGATGCCAGCCCCTCGGTGTAGTCCGTCAGAACGATGGTCACCCGCGCCGTGCGGTGGGTGAAGCGGAGCGTAGGGCTGCCGTAAGTCACCGTCTGTCCGTCGGCTACGATGAGGTCGCTGCCCTCAAAGTCTTTCTGGGCACTTTGGTTGGCTTTTACCTTCACAGCAGGCGGAGTTGTCTCGCCAGCGGTGTAGGGCCACCACGCCGTAACGGTGATGTCGTTGTGGTTGGTCCAGTAGTACGGGTCGGTGGAGGTCAGCGTGGCGCTGGTGTGGTCGGCGGTGGAGGGCGTCACGTTGTACGTCTTCACCGTGCCGTCCATCAGGACTGCCACGCTCTGCACACCCTCCCAATTGCCGTCCACCGGGGCACGGGTGCCGGCGGTGGCTGTCGCGGCGGGGTTCAGCCCCGTGGCGGTGAAGACGATGGATGTGCCTTCCGCCCCTTCTGGTAGGAAGCCAGCTTCGTCCTGTGTGCAGGCGCCCAATAAGAGGGCGAGCGCTGCAAGTGCAAAAAATCTTATCCTCATAATATCTGTTATTTTATTACTCTGGTTCTTTCCATTGCGGGCGTAACTTTTCCGCCCGACGGTTTACTGCTTCCTCAAGGTAGGCAATGCTCCGTTAAGTTCGTAACGCCACTCTGAGCCTGCGTTCTGCAAGGAGCGGTTCATGGCATCAACGGCTTTCTTCCAGGTTACGCTGGTGCCGTCCACCTTCGTGGCTTCGGGGGCGATGCCTTCCTTATTGTAGCCGATGCCTTGTTCATGATTGTTCTTCCAATAGCAGGCGGTCACGGTGGTGTAGTTTCCTCCCAAAAAGCCGCCGATATGTACTTTGCCAGTGCTACTACCCGTACTGGTTACGTTGCCCGTGGCATAGCAGGCAAGGAGGCTGCTTCCTGCGTTCATTCCCACCAGACCGCCGCCAGCGATATTCTTTTTGGGGGCTATTTCTAAGGTCACGTTGCCCGTGGCATAGCAAGCGGTCAGGGTGGCACTCGAATTCGTCTGCCCTGCCACGCCGCCGACATCGACCGTTCCCTTCACTGTGGCAGAGGAACTGCATCCGGTGATGGAACCGTTCCATTGAGCACCCACTACACCGCCGACGTACACCGTGCCGCTGACGCTGCCCGACACCGAGCAGTTTTCAATGGTGCCTCCCCAGCTAAATCCTGCCACGCCGCCGGCATAACCCAACCCGTGATTGCATGTTATCTGTATGCCCTCCATCACCACGTTCTTCACCGTACCAGCTTTACCGAGCCAGCCGAACAGACCCGCATATTCGTCATTTGTCGTAACGGTCAGCCCCGTAATGGTATGGCCGCCGCCGTCGAAGGTGCCGGAGTATGAGTTGCTTGTGCCTATCGGCGTCCAGTCTTTGCCTGTGAGGTCAATGTTTTTGTCGAGGGTAATGTTTATGTCGGTCTTACCTCCGTTCACTAATTCGGCTACATTCATCAGGCCGTTGGCGTTATAGACCGTGTAACTGTCGTCGTTCTGTATAGAATAGCCCAAATCCTCAGCCTCGCCGCTTTCGCCGCCGCCGTCAACCCAGTTGCCGATGGTGCAACCCTCTAACGTCAAGCCGGTTGCGTTCACCTTAACGGTGTAGGTATAGCGGCTGCCCGCCTCTAATACGACGTCGTTCTGTGGGCGGAAGTAGAAGGTGCCGCCGCCGAGTTCCACCTTGACGAACGGCTTGCCTGCCGCAACGGTCTGCGGGGCGGTCAGTGCCTCGTAGGTGTTGCCGCTTGCATTGTAAGTCTTGATGGCGGTCGGGTTGCCGTTATCGGCGGACAGGCTCACGAGGCTCACCGTGGCACCGTCCACGCTTGTGAATCCCGTGCCGGGCTTCAGTTCTATTGCCACGCGTGCCGTGCGGTGGGTAAACCCAAGTGTCGGGTCGTCAAATTTCACCGTTTGGTTTTCGGCGGAGATGAAGTCGCTGTTCTGGAAGTCAGCCAGTTTGCTCTGGTCTTCTGCCACCTTCACGACAGGCATCTGTGAGATGTCGGCATTGTCGAAGGGCCACCATGCCGATACGGTAATCGGGTCGCGGCTGGTCCAGTAGTACGGGTCGTTCTCGCGTGAGAGCGTGGCGCTCTTGTATCCGTCGGCATCCGTAGCCGTAACGGTGTATTCCTTTACCGCATCGCCAATCTTGAGTGCCACGGAATTGACGCCCAGCCAGTCACCGTCCACGCTGGCACGGGTTGATGGGGCTGCCTGCGGCGTTGCTTCTACGGACAGTCCGGTGGCATGGATGACTATAGGATATTCCTCTTTGGACAGACGGCTATCGTCAGCCAGTTCGTCCTGCGTGCAGGCGGCCAGTGAGAGGACGAGCGCTGCAAGTGCAAAAAATCTTATCTTCATCATATCTGTCAATCAGCTATATTCTCATTGTTGTTTTTTACCTCGTTCCAAGATTGGATTGTTCCCATCATATCTACAGTGCTTCGTGTCAGCTTCACGGTGGTGTAATTGTACAAATTACCGCCCGTGAGTTCTTGGTCCATTTTCCAGACGAACGGAGCATCAAAACCATTGTTCAATTCAAACTCTATTTCTCTGATCTTTGATGCCGTTGGAAGCAGGATGGCTTCGTATCTCTTACCGACTTGGACAGCTTTCATCTGGATGTTGTCAGGATTACCTTCGCCGGAGATTACGCCATCTGCCAGATTGAAAGTGGCTGTGGTGTTCTGGTCTTTAATGGTGACCGTCAATTTATTGAGATCGTCTTGCGTCAAACCATTACCTGCCTGAACATTCAGAACCAATTTACTCAACATATGGTTGAATTTCAACTCTACCTGTGGATTCGCTTTGTTGTATCCTGTAGTCTTGGCATACATGAAGTCGATAGCTTCCAGACTCCCTTGGTTGGCCACATTGAGTGCCACCTTGTAATTGCTTACCGTAGTATATGGATAGTAAGAATAGAAGTCCACATCACCGTCAATAGGATAGTAAATGGTCTTACCTCCAGAAATTGGTGAAAAGGCAACACTTCCACCTGTCTGATAGCAAACATTGTCAGCTCCCTCTTTGATTGCATCTGCCGAGAGAGTCTGATTTGCTCCAGTCATGAAGATACCGATCATGTCACCATCAGCCCAGGCTAAACCCGAAGCACGGGTGTTTACGCTGATACCACCAGTAAACTGTACGGCTACCTTACCATTTGCTGTTGTAGAAGCTGTATCTTCTGTATTGCATGAAACCATTGCACCAGCCAAGAGTGCAAGTGCGAAAAACTTAATCATCTTTTTCATATTATAAATATTTTAAAAGTTATTATTTTATTTGATTGTTACTTCTTTGTTGAGGTCATTCCAGTCATTGATGCCCGTTTGCAGATTCATCTTCGGCTGCATTTCTTCGTACTTGAACCTTAGTTCATACTTTCCTCCAACCTTCATCGCAGGAGCGGTGATGTCATACTCTTGCAAGGTCCCGTCAGGGAGCAAGAGGCGGAGATAAACATGAGAGGCGGAACTTCCCTGTATGGTCGGCATCAGCCGAATGACTTCCGATTTCAGAGTTGATTCCGTAGCCAGGAGGGTAGGGAGTTCCACTTCCGTTGGCTCTATGCTCGGCAATCCATATTCCCCATCACTGTTCTTCTGTGTAGGGAACAGACAACAAGCACAATCCAAAGCCTTGCCACTCATCTCTGTGCCTTTCGGTATGTTCTCGATGATGATGGTCAGTTCCGAAAGCACGCTCTTTATAGGGGTTTGCACCACATAGCTACCTTCCTTGTTATCTATCTTCACATCGGCAACTCCGAAATAGGCATTATGCTTCACATCTTTAGGATTGGTCAAACCTATCTGGATATTGTTCCAATTAGTCAAAGCCCTGGTCTGGTCAGTGGTGAAGAATGGCTCTATGAGATTGGTAATAGCCAATATCTGATAATGCCCTTCAGGAAGAGCGAAGCGTTGGCTTGCCACCTCCTGTGCACCGCCATATTGTTTTTCCTCTACAAGCGAGCCGTCAGAGGCATTGAATATCCAGAGTTTCACATCCTTCACTTCCGTGCCTTGGTCGGCTTCATCAGCCCAAGTGAGCGATACCGACAAGCCGCTTTCTTCCTTGTCATCATGAACATCATGGTCGCAACTTGTCAACAGGCATGGGACGCATAACAGCACCCATAACCAAATATTAAATCTTCTTTTTGCTTTCATTCTCTATCTTGTTTTAGGAGTTACGGATGATGATTGGTAAAAGGCAAGTTGATTCCTAATCTTATGCCACTTTCCCACAAGAAGTTGTTCTTATGCTGATATTCCGGCATTCCATCCATACGTTCGCCAGTAAGACGAGTCAAACCGGAATAGATACCCAATTTCAGACATGAAGTCAGTTGGTAGCCCACCTGCAAGTCTGCGCCATAACCCAAATGCCAGTTGGTAGAACCTTTTATCACTTTGGCATCATCGGCTATAGTCTGAATATCAGCCTTGGTCGTTACAGCATAAATATGAGGTGATACTTCCAAATCCCATCGGCTATCAGCTGTTTGAGGGAACAACCCAAGGAGGTTGATATTTACTCTGGCTCCATATTGTCCCATAGAGACATGGCTTTTCAGATTGGCATATTCCCAACTGTCCATGCCCAGGACACCTGCCTTGTAAAGCACACCGTCGCTACCCAACCAATAGTTACGTTCTACACAACAGTCTTGTGCCGACAAGTTCATTTCTCCATACTTGGCAGATAACTCAGCCGAGAAGATGGAGTTAAAACGATAGCCGCCATATAAGCCAGCAGCCCAACCGAGATGAGTCTTGTCGTGTCCGAAACTTGAGAAAGTAGAGAAGCCGAAAGGCATTCCACCCTCTACTCCTACATACCAGCCTTGCTGACCGGTCTTTCCATCTTCTCTTGCTTCTGCTTTCGCGAAAGAAAATGGAAGAATTAAAGCAAGTGCTGCAACCAGTAATCGTTCTTTTCCAGTTAAATAATTTCTCATATTAATCTATTATGTTTTGATTATAATTTACAATATTTTAAATCCTTCATGATACAGATTGTAAAAATCCTGGTGCAAAGATAAGGTTTTTATTTGAAAGTGGGGGGTAATATTTGTTTTTTCAGGTATGATTTTTTGGTTTTGGGTGTCTCATTCGTGGGCAATGCGACACCTTGTTTGTATTTTTTAACGTTTTCAGACTCTATTGTCTTAACTCCTTAACTTCCTTAACTCATTTAACTCCTGATATGCGAAAGTTCAGTTATTAGCCAATAATGATGTTAATTTCATTCAAATATTTGGCGTTATCAAGATTTTGCAGTATATTTGCATCCAAAAGAATTTAAAACTACTTTAGCAACCAGATCTTATTCCAACAAAGATTAAGGATATTGTTAAATTTAAAATAATTAAGGATTATGAGTGAAAGTGAGATTGAGGGCTTTATCAACAAAGTTGAATCAGGTTTAGTTGAAGCTCAGCATGATATGTTGGTAGAAAAGGCTTTATACAATCGTCCTGTTGTCATTAGTGACGGAAATGGCGGGGTAGTAGAAGTTTCTGCCAAGCAATTCTTAATTTAATAGTGCAAAAGATAATTGTGAAAAATATCTCTCCCAAAATTTTCCTATTCAAAAAAATATTCGTAACTTAGCAGCGCAAAACGTAAAGCATGTAGGAATATGGCAAAAATGGTAAATTTCTATCCTGTAGGAATACAGACATTCTCGAATATCAGAGAGGGTAATTATCTCTATATAGATAAGACCCAATACATCGTGGATTTTCGAGAGAAAAAAATGAAGTATGTTTTTCTGAGTCGTCCAAGACGATTCGGAAAGTCGCTCTTTGCATCTACCCTCCAGGCCTATTTCGAGGGAAGGAAAGAACTTTTTGAGGGATTGGCCATTGCTGATTATGAGAAGGATTGGGTGAAGCACCCTGTGCTGCATTTCGACCTAAGCGGCGCCAAGCACATGGGAGTGGAGCAGCTGGAAAGATACCTGGCTGATATGCTTGAAGAGCAGGAGACAATCTGGGGATATAAGACGCATCAGGTGGACGCTAACCTCCGTTTGAAAGACCTGGTGAAAGAAGCATACAAGCAGACGGGTAAGAAGGTAGTGATTATCATTGATGAATATGATGCCCCTTTGCTGGATGTAGTGCATGAAAAGGAAAATTTGAAACCGCTGCGCCTCATCATGCAGAACTTCTATAGTCCCATCAAGATGCTCGACCCATACTTGGAGTTTACCTTCATCACGGGTATCACCAAGTTCTCGCAGCTCAGCATCTTCAGTGAACTGAATAACCTCGATAACATCAGTATGTTCGACCAGTATTCGGCTATCTGCGGTATCAGCAAGAAGGAACTTACCACTCAGATGAAACCGGATATTGAGGCATTGGGAGAAGACCTGGGTATGACGTATGAGGAGTGCCTGGCAGAGCTGACAAGATTCTACGACGGCTATCATTTCAGTGAGAAATCAGAGGATGTTTTCAATCCGTTCAGTCTGGTAAAGGCGCTGAATGCACGAAAGATTGCTCCTTACTGGTTTGGCTCGGGTACGCCGACTTATCTTATCAAGACGCTGCAGAAGTATCACGTCAATGTGATGGATATAGAGAAGAAATCATGTGATGTGGATGACTTTGATGTTTCGCCGGAAATGATGACTTCTGCGCTTCCGTTGCTCTATCAGAGTGGTTATCTCACCATCAAGAAGTATAACCCGATGCTGCAACGTTATACCTTGGAATATCCTAACAGAGAGGTTAAGATTGGCATGCTCAAGAGTCTTGCACCTAACTATCTTTCACCAATATCACTGGATAACAATAGTCTGGTAGGTGATTTCCTGGAAATGCTCTATGAGGCAGACGTTGAGGGAGCGATGGTGCGCCTGAAGGCTTATCTTGCCAGCATTTCCAACCGTTTGAGCAATAAGAACGAACGGGATTTCCAGACGGTGTTCTATCTTATCTTTAACCTGATGGGAGCACACATGAGGGTAGAGGAGGATAGTGCGATAGGCAGGGCTGATGCCGTGGTGTATATGCCTGATGCCGTATTTGTTTTCGAGTTGAAATATGATGGTTCAGCCGAGGAAGCTATCAGACAGATAGATGAAAAGGGATATCTGATTCCATATTCTGCCGATGGTAAGCGTCTGTTTAAGATTGGCGTAAATTATGACAGCACACAGCGGACGATAGGTGATTGGATTATCAAGGAATAGGTTACTTGAATCCAACCTTGTTTTGCCATGATGAAATGCTATACAAGATAGATAAGTAATTATACGAAAGAAAAATCCCCCATCCCGCTTGAGATAGCAGGATGGGGGATAGTTTCTTATTTTTTCTTGAGCCCCTTGTATGCAAGGAAAGCTACAATAACAACGGCAAGAGCCAAGATGATGTAACCGAGCTCATGACTATACTTTAATGCCTGCTGATATACATCTTGAGTTGTTTTATAGTCTGTATATTGGTAAATACCCCAACCGATGGTTGCTAAAACTGTATTCCAGATGCCAGCACCGATTGTGGTATAGAGCAGGAATTTGCCTACATGCATACCTGCCAAACCGGCTGGAATGCTGATTAACTGGCGGACAGCTGGTACCAGGCGCCCAAAAATAGTAGATGCGGCTCCATGCTTGCGGAAAAACTCTTCAGCAACTTCTACCTTTTGGCGGTCTATCAGGCACATGTGTCCGATGCGGCTGTCGGCAAAACGGTAGATGATAGGGCGGCCTACCCATTTAGCTAAATAATAGTTGATAAGTGCACCGATATTGGCACCAATGGTGGCAAACACGATGACCAGGATAAACGACATTCCGCTATCAGGATCCATAGCTTTCCATGCTGCAGGTGGAACAACCACCTCTGATGGGAATGGGATGAATGAACTCTCGATAGCCATGAAAAGGGATACTACCCAGTAATTTAAATTGTCGAGTATCCAAAGAAAAAGCTCTGCTGTATTCATTTGTTATCTTGAATCTGAATAATATCTGTCTCAGCTGTTGAAACTGAGACAGATATAGGTGATTTATTTATTCTGTTTTGCCCATGTATCCTTCAAACCAACGGTTTTGTTGAATACAGGTTTTTCTGCTGTAGAATCAAGATCGGCCATGAAATAACCGATACGCTGGAACTGGAGATATTCACCTGGCTTCTTGCTGGCTGCATATTCCTCAACATAGCAGTTAGGATAGTCGTGGAAGCTATCTGGGTTGAGCAACTCGTGGAAGTCACGTTCATCAGCAGATGGATTTTCTACCATAAAGAGACGGTCGTATTCGCGCACCTCTGCCTTTACGCAGTGATCTGCTGATACCCAATGCAATGTACCCTTAACCTTACGGTTGGCACCTTCCATGCCGCTCTTACTGATAGGATCGTATTCTGCCTGAATCTCAGTGATAACGCCATTTTCGTCCTTTGTGCATCCCGTGCACTTAACGATGTAAGCATTCTTCAGACGAACTTCTTTACCCGGAGTCATACGGAAGAATTTTTTAGGAGCATCTTCCATAAAGTCAGCACGCTCTATCCAGAGATTCTTAGAGAATGTGATGGTGTGTGTGCCATCAGCTTCATTTTCTGGATTATTGATTGCTTCCATTTCCTCTGTTTCACCTTCCGGATAGTTGGTAATTACGAGTTTTACAGGATCAAGTACAGCACTCACACGACATGCTTTCTTGTTCAAGTCTTCTCTAACAGATGCTTCGAGTAAGGCCATATCGTTGAGAGCATCGAACTTAGTATATCCGATACTGTCGATAAACATACGAATACTCTCAGGAGAGTAACCGCGACGGCGCATTCCGCAAAGAGTAGGCATACGTGGGTCGTCCCATCCGATAACCAGTTTCTCATCAACCAGCTGGTGAAGCTTACGCTTGCTCATTACTGTATAAGTGAGGTTCAATCGGTTGAACTCAATCTGACGTGGACGATTGTCGTTTAATACATCTGCAGTTCCGTCCTTCTCCTTCAGGAAGTCGATGAACTTATCGTAAAGCGGACGGTGAGGTACAAATTCCAATGTACAGATAGAGTGGGTTACCCCCTCAAAGTAGTCACTCTGTCCGTGAGCGAAATCATACATAGGATATGCATGCCATTTTGTTCCTGTACGGTGATGAGGAGTTTGGATGATACGATACATGATAGGATCGCGGAAATGCATGTTTGGATTCGCCATATCGAGTTTTGCGCGAAGCACCATGCTGCCTTCTACGGCCTCAGGAGTATTCATCTTCTCAAACAAAGCAAGGTTTTCTTCGATTGGGCGATCACGATATGGGCTAGCAGTACCTGGTGTGGTAGGAGTACCCTTCTGCTGTGCAATTTCTTCAGCAGTTTGTTCATCTATATATGCATTGCCCTTCTTGATCATCCAGACAGCAAAATCCCAAAGCTTCTCAAAGTAGTCAGAAGCATAGTAGATATTGCCCCACTTGAATCCGAGCCACTGGATATCTTGAAGAATATTCTCTACATATTCATTGTTTTCCTTGCTAGGGTTAGTGTCATCAAAACGAAGATTGCAAACACCATTATATTTCTCTGCAACACCAAAGTCCATGCAGATAGCTTTGGCATGGCCGATATGCAGATAACCATTAGGCTCTGGCGGAAAACGCGTCTGGATTCGTCCTCCGTTTTTGCCTTCTTTGAGGTCTTCCTCAACTAACTGTTCTACGAAAGAGATACTTTTCTTCTCTTCCAAATTGTTTTCTTCATTAATTGCCATAATTCAATAAAAAGAATAATTTTTAAATTTATGGTGCAAAGATACAAATTTAATTGTAAGTACCGAAATTATCTGGCAGATAATTTTGTTTTGGGAGCAATAATTCACAAAATATGTTTTTAAACATATAAAAAGATTCGTTTGTTTCGAAAAATATGTCTACCTTTGCATCGTTATCCTGAATACAATCTTTTTACCTTAAATGAAACTAATACCAAAAGGAACGCCTTCGCTGTGAAGCGAGGGCGTTTTGCTTTTATACCAGGTTCATATTCTATTACTTTTTGCGGAATGTTTCGTTCTTAATAATGATAGAACCTTCTTCTGTATCGAGTGTAGCCTGCTCCTGAACATCGGCATCAAGACCCTTGCGGCTCAGGATAATCACAGCTGCTTTACCTTCTGGCTTAGCTGGCAATTCCCACTTGTAAAATTCCTTGTTAAGGCCTTTTACTTTAACAGAGAAATCACTGCTCAAAGTTACACTGCGCTCACCATCTGCGCTCTTATATTCACCGGCTGCGGCAGCCTGAAATGCAGTATCGGTTACAACTGTCTGTTCTGCCTGAGCTGGTGCAGGTGCTTTTTTCTCAGAACATGCTGTGAAAGCTATCAGACCCATAGCAAATGCAAGAATTGATAATTTCTTCATAATCTTTAAATTTTATATGTTAATAATAATGTATAATCTAAACCGTTTTTATAAGCTAACTCTTTTTATACATTTGTTTATCTCAGTGGTATGCTATAGAAAGATAGTATTCCACTGGTACAAATGATTACCCATATAGAAACGAGCCCCGTAATGATAGGGACGCTTGCAAATCTGATGTCGTGGTTGGGCTTAAAACGTTCGGTATGCTTCCTTAAAAAATACTGAAATATATAATAATATAAGGTGGCATAGAGAAAACCAATGAGGGTACCAATCAGGATGTCGCCAAAATAGTGTACACCGAGATACATGCGGGAATAACTGGTTATCAATGCCCATAGGCATAAGAATATCGTGAGTTTGCTCCGGCGAACCAGATATTGGGCAAAGAAGGCCATGCTCCATGCATTGGCTGCATGAGAAGATGGGAAACCATATCTGCCACCCCGGTATCCTTGAACAACATGTACCATCGGACTGATAGGATTATCAGGATTGCTGGGACGCATTCTTGCTACCAATGGCTTCAGAATTCCTGATGCAGTCTGGTCTGAAAACAAGATAATCAGAGTGATAACAACTATAGTGCTCATCACAACCTTGACAGGAAAATTCTTTAGCAGTACAAAGATAAAACTGGCATAGAACGGTACCCATACAAAACGGTCTGAGAAAATCATCATGAAGTAATCCCAATACACGTTGTGAAAACCATTGAAAAACAGAAAAATCTGCGTATCAATCTGTTCTATTTGATGAAGTAATTCTATCATAGTCTTTCTTTATGAAATTCTGTAATGTTCGCTTTCTTGTTTCTGATAATCTGTTGCCCTGTCGTTTGGGCTATTTTGCACTCAAGTCATCGTACAACTTCTGAAGATAAGCCATGCCTCGCTTCAGGTTATAACCTTTTTTGCCTTTATCATAAACAACCTTTTTGGATTTGTTGTCGTAGATGATAGAGTTCTCCTCTGATACCATGCCGAAAGCATCGGGTACATCAAAGAATGCAAATTTAGGCGTAGCATCACTCAACATGTTCTTGCTGAACAAGAAGTCTTTGTGAGGAATGCCTAATTGTCCGAGCAGTGTAGCTGCTATATCATGCTGACTTCCTATGAGCTTAACATTCATCGGGCGAGCTATTGCTCCACCGGTCATGATAAGTGGAATCTGATAGCGGCTGCGGTCAAAGTTGTCAAGATGTTCTTTGTATGCGCCAACATGATCGGCAACGAGTAATACCAAAGTATTTTTCCATCTAGGCAATTTGCTGTATTCACGCAGAAGATGACCTATGACACTATCAGTGTAAGCAAATGCATTTAAACGCTTGTCTTTCAGTCTGCTATATGGTACATCGAATGGCTCATGACTGCTTGATGTCTGGAATACTCTCAGCATAGGCTGTTTGGCATTCTGTTCTTTTCTGAGGTCTGCAAGCAGTCGGTTGGCTACGATATGATCGTGTACTCCCCATTTGCTCAATTTGTCTTCTATAGGGAAATCACTATCTGAAATGATTCTCTCATAGCCCTGGGAAACCAGCCAAGAGCGTTGGTTGGCAAAATCAACATCACCACCATAATAATATGCATTGCCGTAATGCTTTGCTTTAGCCAATGAACGTGCCAATGATGGTAATTGTGCAGATTTTGCCGGGTAGCGCATGATACTGGTTGTAGGTTGTGCAGGATAACCGCTCAAAACAGCAACCAATCCACGATCCGTGCGGAAAGTGTTGGAATAGAATCTTGGGAAGAAAATTCCCTTTTTGGCTATTGAGTCCAAGCAGACAGCTACGTCTTTATGTGTTCCGACGGAAGGCATGATGTCGTTGGCAAAGCTTTCCATAATAATAATAAGTATATCCGGCTTTCCGTTTTTCCGAGCTTCTTCATTCAGGAGCGGGTAGGTGTTCTGGTCGCTTGAACTTACCATTTGAGCAAAGAGCTTGTTAGCTTCTTCTTCTGACATGTATCGGTATTGCGATGCAAAATCTTCCTGATGGGTCAGTGATTCAAACAGGCTGAACATCGGATTGACAGCAGCATGATTCAAAAACGCATTTTGGCTGAAATATGCCTTTCCTGTATTTGTTGTAGATACAGTAAATCCTCCTCTGATAGGGATGAAGAGAAGGGCAGTAAGCAGCAACAGAATAAGAGAATGGCGCATACGATGATGCTCTATGTCAGAGTAGCATGTTCTGCGACCACTGCCGAAATCTCCAAAACCATAGTTGCTGTATCTGCTGGAATAGCGCTTCTGGGTATGAGGCATGCGGAGTGCGAACCAGACGGCTATGGTAAGCAGCACAGTGATGAGGAGAGCCAAAAAGATGTAAAGCCCTCCAACACTTGCAAGTGCATCCTTTGGAGAAGTAAAGAAATAATATAATGGAGTGCTATCTAGCGGGAAGTTCCAATATGGATATAATCCTGCATTCAGTACGAATGTAATGGAAACCAGGAAAGATGCCAGTATAAAATAAGCATTCAGAATGGGACGTATAATCTCCTTACGAAACCAAATCATTGCGATGAGCAACAAACCCGGTAGTGCGGTGAGGTAACCAGCCATAGAGAGGTCGAGTGATAAACCATACCACATCACTGTAGGCATTTCGCTCCAGATATTATCGATAGGTTGTGTAGCAGAAGCCTTTTCCAATATCATGAAAAATGGTTTCTGAATACTGAACAAAATGACAAACGTTAAATACGTTTTTATAAACCACAATATTTGCTTCATATCTATGCTTCTTGACTAATAATTATGATATACTCGGCTTTGAGCTTGAAAATTAATGCAAAAATAACCATTTTATTTCATATAAACGACTTTTTTGTGTTTATTTTTCAAAAAAGTGAGAAAAAATTTGGTCGTTCTAAATAAAAGTCGTACCTTTGTTGTAATAAATTTTATAACATAACTATGGCTAAGTACAATATTCAACCTAAAAAAGAAAAAATAGCAAGATATCAATCTATGCTGAGTGAAGAAACTAAGGACCGCCTTCGCGACGAGATAATCCGTGTTCTTGTGACTGAAAGAAAGTACAAGGACCCAGACTATAGTTCCAAGAAACTTGCAGAGGATTTGAATACTAACTCTCGCTATATTTCTGCTGTATGCGCAACTCGATTTCATAAGAATTATGCCGAGTTGGTGAATGATTATCGAGTAAACGATGCTATGTCTTTACTTACCGATAAGCGTTATGCAAGAATGACGGTAGAAGGTATCAGCGAAATGGCTGGTTTCAATACTCGTCAGAGTTTCTATGCTAATTTCTTCAAGCGAATAGGCGTTACTCCCCGTCAATATCGTGCTAATCATTTAAAGGGATTGGAGTAAGTTTAATTGTTAATAACTAGAACATGAAACAAAAAGGAGGGTGTATCAAAAGTTAATGATTCACCCTCCTTTTTGTTTTTACAAACTATTGCGAGTTACCTCTTGAAGTAGTTTCTCAATGCCTGGTGGCGGATACTCCTGTTCAATCTGCGTATGGTCAGATTTCGTATCTGGCGAACTCGCTCGCGTTTGAGCCCCATATCTTCAGCAATTTCAGCCATTGTTTCTTTAGGAACCCCTATACCATAGAATTTGGTGATGATTTCTTTCTCTCGTGGCAATAAATCTGCAATGCTTTCTGCCATTTTTTTCTTCATCATTTCTATATTCAGGGTATCATCTGCAATCTTTACATCCGGATCGTTTAATATATCTAATAGGGTATACGGATTGTTTGCGCTTAGTGGCGCATCTACAGATACAGCCTTGTCTGCGTTTCTTGGGGCAAATTTCTTCTGGTCTTTCGGTAAACGATAAACTCCTGATTGTTTATCGATGGCTTGTGATATAGCCTTGTGAACGAATGGACCGGCATAAGCCACAAAATCGGTGCCCCGGTCGGCTTGGAACTTTCTGGCTGCCATAAGCATTGCCAGAGTTCCTTCGCTAACCAAGTCATCAAACTCAACGCCTTTACCTTTATACTGGTTGGCTACTGATTTTACATAGTTTAAGTTCTCACTAACTATCTTGTTTATTTCTTTTTCTGTCATACTCAATAATTCTTTTTGCAAATATACATAGAATAATTCAAAAAAGCAAGTATTTTGCTCATTTTAACCAATCATTTTGGTTTCCACATATTATATATGTTTCTATGATTTGCATAAAGCTGCGTATGGACAGTATTCGCAACGATGCTTATCATCTGTAGGCCGGAATGGCTGGTCCTTGTCAAAGATGTTGGCGATGAGAACTTTCAGTTGTTTCATAAACTCTTCTTCGTATACATCTATGCTACTGATGAGTTCCTTGCCCATTTTTAATGTCGGATCATAATCTTCTGCTCCTGCATTTTGTATAAACAGCAAGCCTGGAGATACGGGCTCTTGAGCCGGATTCAGATTCCTGTTGTGGCTTACAATAATCGAGTAGAGCATAGATTGTAAATAATAATCTGTATGCTTGTTGAGCATGGATGGATCAAACACTTCGCTCAGTACTCTTGGACGTGTTGTTGAAATACGTCCTGTTTTGTAGTCTATTACGCGGATTCGTTCTGCAAGATTATTGCCATTTGCATGACCGTTAGCTGCAACAGCGTCCAGTCGGTCGATAAAACCTCCTATTGACAGAGATAAATTGCCGATACTTGTTTCTACTTCGACGTCAGTTTTTACAACCAGCTCTAATCCGAGTATGGTGAATGGAGCCTGTCGCATATCTATCGTGACAAGTTGCCGGATATATCTTGCTATTACTTCTTTATTGATCAGTTGCAGACCATTATATTTCGGGTGATATCCTGCAGCGCTAACTTTAAAGAGTTCTTCTCTAAACGCCTGATCTACCAGGCGATAAACAAGCGATTCATCTTTTAAGGCTTGCTCTAATTGCTCTTTTGATACAACGATAGGACGAGTCAGTTTGAGTTCTCCTTTACCGTCGGTTGTCAGAGCATCGCTGCTTGCTAATCCCAGATAGAACAGTTCTGCTGCACGATGGAATATATTTCCAAATACTTTGTTGTCTACTTCGTCCTCATCCATTTCATCTGGCTCAATCAGTCCTTCTACATATTTATAGTAGAATTGCTTTTCACATCTCAAATATGTATTCAGAAATGTTGGCGTAAGCATTTTCAAATTCTTGAGCTGGCTGAGCGCATGCAGTTTTTTCTCTATTGGTTCATAAGTAGGACGCAGTGTGTTTTGTCCTGCGACCAAAGAAAAGCGCTCGATGTCATGATGGCTTTCTACCAGAAGTTGTAGCATAAAACGGCTCATCTCACCCGATTGGCCATCTTCTGTTGCGTTATTGTAACATAAAGTGATGTCGTGTGAGCGTTGGAGCAGACTGTGAAAATAATAGGCGTATATGGCTACTTTGTTATCTACCGTAGTCAAGCCGTATGCCTTTCTCAATGAATAGGGAATAAATGATGCATCGTTCACACCTTTCGGCAGTTTCCCTTCGTTGCATGAGAGTACTAAGATATGCTCGAAATCAAGATTTCGAGTTTCCAATACACCCATTACCTGTATTCCTTCTGCAGGTTCACCATGGAAAGGAATACTTGTTGACTGGATGAGCTGTTGGATGAGTCGTTCCAGAGTGATGCAGTCTACTGCTAAGTCTCCTGTCTGGATGAGTTCTTGCAGACGGTTCAATAAGGTATAGGTCCTGAAGAGCGATTCCTGGAATAAAGGATCGTCCTGTTCTTTACTATTCACACCTATTGTCTTCAAAATATCCAGCAGATACTGGATGAGTCTCAAGTTGTATTCATTTTCTGTTGCAGTCTCACCTAAATCTTTGAAAAGCAGTGACAAACCTTCATCACCATCCATGCTTAGGAATTGGCGGGTAGGATAGAACTGCTTCTGCTCGTCAAGAGCGCTCAAGAGTTTGCTATAATTTTGAGAAATATAGCGTGTGTATGGATGACGGAGCACCATGAGCACATTGTGTAAGCGATAGTTGTTACTATGCTTGGGGTGACCTACGCCCTGCAACTTGATGAGCTGTTGCAGCAAACTGTAGAATGGTGTCTGTTGAAGCGGATAACCCAATGTTATATTATATGCTAACTTGTCGTTCTCAGAATAATCTGGCAACGACTTGATGTCTTCGTTTGTAGGAAGACTATGTATAACACTTTGTAATAATCCTTCATCGGCTAATACTATAGCCACTTTTTTTCCATATTTATAGCGTTTCTTTTCTTTAAGCCATTGGTTTACATAGCGGGCCTGGATGTTTTCAGTTGATGCCGAAATGTATGTAATGTCTTTATTGTTATCAAAGTTATGATAAATTTCACGAAGATCATGAGGAGGCATATCATTCAATTCGTTAGGATAATATTTGAGATATTCACGAATGTAGTGACCTGCCTCATGATTGTTTTGCATATAATAGTCATCGTAGTCCCAATAGAAATGTGCTTTACCCTCTTTCATCAAGCGGTCGCAGAGTTTCCGTTCTACTACTTGCATCATATTAAAACCGACAAAGAGATATTTCTTGTGTTGGAATTTGATATTTTCATCATTTACAACTTTCCTGTATAGAGCCCCCTCATAAGCCAATCCCTGTTCTTCAAGACGCATGTTGAACTGCTTATAGATATCAAGAAAATGGCTCCATAATTGTAGAAATCTCTTTTTGAGTTCTGAGTTGTGATCATCGTTGAAATTGCTGAAAAATTTCTTAATCAGTGTTTTCTGTTCTTCTGTAAGATATGAGATGTCATCAAGTTCATGTATATTGCTAAGATTGGCAAAGAGTTTTTCTGCTTCTGCCATGTTTTTATCAATATCGTCAAAATCTGTGATAAGAAGTTGTCCCCATCCATAAAAATGGTCGAGGGTCTCATCAATACCAGTGCAGGCTACGAATGTTTTATGTAAATCGCAAACAAGTTTGATTGGGTCTCCAACTTTCAATGTGCTATGTTTGCGAAAAAGGTCGCTGATTGTTATGTAAGATGGCGACCAGATAGGGTGATCAGTCAAACGTGCCAGACTCTCGTTGAGGAAAAGAGCGGCGCGTTTATTTGGGAACACGACGGCAATGTCGCTGAGATTGTTTCCGTATTTCTCGAGTATATCTCTTGCTACATATTTTAAAAATGTTTTCATATCTTAATGGACTTTTCAATGTTTGCAACTGTTCTTTATGTTGCCCTGTTTTTTGGAAAGGGGCAATAGAACCATATTATTTTATTACTTCAACTATTCTGTTAGGGTATACATACCATAGATAACCTTTTACTCGGTGATGTCCCATGCTTCTTAATAAACCGATGTATTTTCTAACCTGTTCATGGTGTTCTATTTTCGGTCTGCCAAACTTAAAGTCTACAACTATTGTCTCTTTTTTTGAGTTTTGCATTACGCGGTCTGGACGGTATTCAGCCACTTTTCCATTTTCAACTGTCAGGATAGAACATTCATTAAGTATGGTCAGTTCCTTATCAAACCATTTTGCGACCTTTGGTGATTCAAGCCTTTTCCTGATCATCTCCTTTATTTTCTCTGGTGTGAGGTCTTGGTCGTATAAAAGTCCGTCTAACTCCAACTGTTTCAGGGCTCCATCAATATCATCAACCGTGCGGATTGTAGAAAAGAGGTTGTGCAAAATGGTACCCATTTTGATATAAAACTTCTGTTGTTCTTCAGTTTCATCACGCTTTATAAAGTCACGGCTCTGGTTACTTTGTCTGAATTCTGGCATTTCAGGCGTAACATTTATTTTAATTTCTAAAGGTTGAGAATAGGCTGAGAGCACGTTTGTATCCTTCTTCTCGTTTGATTTCTTGGAAGAATCAGGTTCATATATTTCATTATAGCAGAAAGATATGTCATCTGTTTTGGCATCAGATCCTATTCCTGTTAACTCCATCTTTACATCATTAGCTTCAAGTCGGCTGGCTACCTTGTCGAGTACGGATTCGATAATGGCAGAACGATATGCACTATTAGCTCGTTTGCCAATTACAATCAGGTTGTGACTGGCACGCGTGAAGGCTACATAAAGCAGATTCAAATTGTCGACTATGTTTTGCAGATGTTCATGATTATAATCTGCTTCATATATACTTTGCTTCATCAGTTTAGCACTGAAATCTATAGGTACCAGTGGAAGCTCGTTGTATGGAGCTTCTTGCGGTGTGCACCAGATAGTGTTGGCTTTTTCTAGTTGCCAGTCACAGTAAGGCATGATAACATGATCGTATTCCAGTCCCTTACTCTTATGTATAGTAAGGAATCTGATACCGCCATCGCCATCGCTATGAATGCTTTTTTCGTGAATACGGTTATCCCACTCTTTCAGAAATCCAGTGATATCACTACTGTTATCTGTGAGATATTTACTTAAGCAATCATAAAAAGTACAGATGTAGGCAGTTTGCTTGATCATGTCTTTTATTTCGCCAAGTTTAAGTTCTGCAAAAAGGCGTTCTGTGAGATCGAACAGTGGCATTTCCAGATACTCAGAACGATTGGTCAAAAGTTGTTCCGGCATATTTCCAGCTACAGAATACGTGTCACAAAACTTGTTGAGAGTTGCTAATGCAATATTGTCATTTGGGTGTACCAGTATGTAGAGAGCGTTAACCAATGTGCATACTGCTTGGGAGGCATCCAGCCTGAATGCCTCATCTGAAACCAACGGATAGTCGGAATGGTTCATAAAATACTCAGCAATGTCCTGTATGTTACGGTTGCTTCTTACCAGGATTGCTATTTTGTTGCAAGGAACACCTCTTTCAACCAACTTGTCTACAGTGTCCAGTGTGGTTTGCATCATTCTGTCTTCAATATTTTCACCGCCCAGGAGCTGAATACTGATAGAACCATTAGGATTAGAATGGTGATCTGGTACTTGCTGGCAGACATCGCTATATGCGTTTTCCAGCTGTTTACATTCCTCAGGACATTTATCTTTCAGGTCTTCAATCTCCAATTTTACTGCTTCTGTGAAAAAAGCATTGTTAAACTCTATGATGTTTCTATCAGAGCGGAAGTTGGTACCCAAAGTTTCTATGCTTACTTTTTTCGCGCTTTTATTAAATTCTTTATCAATATTATTGAGCAGTCTCCAATCGCCGGATCGCCATCTGTAGATACTTTGTTTTACGTCACCTACGATAAGGTTACCTGCATCTTCTCTACTCATGGTTTCTTCGAGCAGCACTTTAAAGTTCTTCCATTGGATGGTGCTAGTATCTTGGAACTCGTCAATCATTATATGGTCGAGTTGAGTGCCAATCTTTTCAAAGATGAATGGCGAATCGCTATCCTTTATCAGTGAATTGAGCAGGGTCTGAGTATCGCTCAAAAGGAAACGGTTTGCCTCTCTGTTCATCTCCCTGACTTTTTTATCTATGCTTCCCAAAAGGCGAAGCTGATTAAGATGCTTTATGGTCAGATCGGTACTTTTGAAGATTCGGGTGAGTCTTGGACGATTATCTTCTGCAAACAGCAAAATAGGGTAGAGCACCGATTCTACATAATTGAAGATATCAGTACAATTTTTTACATCAGATTTTTTGACCCATGCTTCCGGACTTTCCCGACATTTACAGAAAGTATCATTATGTAGATCATCATCACTGTATTTGCCATTTTTCAGCTTGTTGAAATAGCTCCAAATACCTCTCGTTTTTCCAGCTAAGTCGTCTGACGTAAAGCCTTCTTCTTCAAGGGAATCGAAAAAAGTAGCAGCAATTTCTTTAAGCTGCTCTTTTGCCTTATCGCGCATTTTCTTCATTCGGTCGGTAAAATCCTTGAAGAAATCTTCTTGTTCCATCAATTCTGTCAGCTTGTCGGAATGAGCTTTGTAATAATCCTTGAATATGTTCTCACCGAATTTCTTGATTTGTCCTATGACATTCCAACTCTTATCATCATCAATATTTTCTTTGATATAATCCATAATCCAGAAAAGTAGACGATCGGTATCTTCAAGACTTTCTATAAGTTCATCAACGGCATGCTGTTCTATTTGATAGTCATTGAGTTCTATCCGTAAATTGGCAGTCAGATCAAGTTCACGTGCTAGATTTCTCAATACACTCTGAAAGAACGTATCGATGGTCATAACCCGGAAATAGTTATAATTATGTATGAGCAAGTGCAGGGCTGATTCTGCATTTTTCTGAATTTGTTTGGATGAAAGATATGGTAAAGCCTGCTGTATTTGATTTACATAATCGTTTGCTTCTGGTAGTCCGTGTGCAATTTCGTATAATTTTCCTAAGATACGCATTTTCATTTCTTCAGTAGCTTTGTTGGTGAAGGTTACTGCAAGAATGGTTCTGTAGGAAGCAGGATTAGCTATCACGAGTGTCATATACTCGCGAGCCAAAGTAAATGTTTTACCTGATCCTGCACTTGCTTTATAAACAGTTAGTTGTGAACTCATATTTTGATTTTTTTATGATGTTATTGATATTGTGCCCTAGAAATCATGTTTTATCCATGCTTTTATGAATATTACCAATCTCTAAATAGTTCAAAACCGAAGCGACAGCCTATGCCATTAAACTTCGTGTTTTTGAAGGCTGCAAAGAATCCTAATGTAATAGCTCTTGTTGTTACTCCATATCCCCATTCTGTATATGGGTGTAAATGGTTTACAACAAGACTGCTTACATACAGACGCTCTGCTTCTATATATTTCCCAATCAGGGGGAGCCATGCAGTTGCAATCATGGGAGCTTCATAAGTGAAATTTCCGCGAACGTAATAATCACTGGCATTATACCATTGGGATGGCAGTAATTCGAATTCTCCACTCCAGCTATCATTCCAACCTCCAGGAATATTGTCGTCATGGAAATTGGTATAGTCAACGAAGTCCCAATGATCACCTTTGCGGGTATAAAAGCCTGCTCCTAACCTTATAGAATATGATTGACGGCGTGATGCTTGAAAAATAGTTTGTGCATCTGCTTCTACCCGTTCGTAGTCTATGTTTGAACCTAGTAGGTTTTTCCATCCCTTTTCATAGTCTATTTTAAAGATGGAGCCTTTCTTACCCCATGGTAACAGTTCTAAAGCTACTGCTGGTGCTACTGACACATATTTGCTTGGATAATTAAACAGTTTATAGAAACTTTCTACTACAGCTTTTCGTTGATGTGAAACCAAGCCAATCTCAAAACCGACATAGTCGTTGAAACTCCAGTGGTTAGTAAGACGAAGGTAATCATCTTTAAACTCTGTCAGTTTCCTGTTATTTGCCACAATATCTGTTGAAATTTCCGGTAATGACAATCCTGGATATTCTGAGAATAGTGGATATAGAAAATCGTTATCTTCAGGTTTGCTGATGCCTAACATCTTTCGTGCAACACGATTGTTCGATATTCTATTGCCGTTACCGATTTCTAACTTCAGATATCCATTGTGCTTCGGGTTATAGTTGAATGTCAATGGTATATTGAAATAAAATCTGTGTTGTTTCATACTGTAACCTCCTTTAAAGCGAAGCCCCAATTCCAGATTTTCTGTAAACCTGTAGCCTCCCTTCAGGTCAAACTTGTATACAATTCCTTTTCGCTCGGAGTATCCCATATAGAGTGGGTTGAGAATAGGACTGATACGGAAGTAGCCTTGGTTTTGCTTTCCGAAGCCTTGAGAAATCCTGTTTAATACATTATCACCGATAACATCCCAAAGTATGTCTTTTGCAAAGTTTTTCTCTGGTGTGTTGTTATTCAAGGAATCTGTTATTTGTTTCCTTTTTTCGTAGAATTTTCTGTATATGTCAGCCTCATCTTGGTTTAACTCAATAGGGCGCACTTTTGCCATTAATGCAGTATCGGCTACATTATTGAGTGAATCACTTAATATTTTCGGCAGTCCGTATACAGTTGTATACATGCCCGTTATCTTGTTACCCATAAAACTGAAGTTGGCTCTCATGCTGCACCTTGCAGGAGAAAGTGAACCAAATCCGTCTTTACCCATAATGATCGAGATATAGAAACGGGTCATATCATATTCGCCCTCAAAGTCTACCATGCTTATCTTTCCGCTTTGGGAATCAACAATGGCACGTGCTTCAATAACTTGGGTGTTTTTGAGACGTGGATATACGTAGACTTGTGCTTTGCCGAATGGTAATTGGGTGACGGCATATTTATAATATCTGCGATTCTTATAGTGGAAAGGAGAAAGAATATTAGTTTCGAAAAGTGTTTCTCCATATACCGTTGGAGTCATGTATTTCAAAACTGATGACAATGTGTTGCTTCTATGCGGAATGGTGCTTATGTTCAGCAAACGCTTGGCAACTGGTCTGCCATTTGCGTCTAGCGTCATTTGGTTATAAAACTCGCTGATGAATCTTCTGCCACCGCCATGAGCCACCGCATACATTGTCGGTACTAGCATGAGCGTTGCATTACGTTTGTTTGTTTTGATTTGAAATTTAGTGTAGGCATAACTCTTGTGCTCAGCTCTACCTGTTGTGTCAACAGATTGTGAATATTTAAATACCAAACACATCACCGAGTCACTAAAGGCGTTTCTCGGTGACATTCTTCTTGCATGTGCTGCAAAAGCCATCATGCAGAAGATAATCGTCAAAATGATGTGTGTTTGATATTTCTTCATCTATTATGAGTTAAGATGTTACTTGGCAGAAAAACTATGCCAAATATTTTGGGCAGCAGCTTTCCTAACCAAGATATTTCATAAGGATTCCTATCTTCCCGGATTCTCTCAGTTTAGTGATGCTTTTTTCTCTTATCTGGCGAACTCGCTCACGGGTGAGCCCCATTTTATCACCAATTTCCTCGAGTCCCTTTTCGGTTTCCCCAATTCCGTAGCATGCGCAGATAATTTTCAGTTCGCGATCCTTGAGGCAAACTTTTAAAACCTGTCTTAGGTCTTGTGCCATACTTTCATGGTCAACCTGCTTGTCTGTTCTGGCATCGTCTCCGCTTGCCATTACATCTGCCATAGAGTTGTCATCGTCATCACTGAATGGAGCATCGATGCTTACATGATGACCACTGGCAGCCATGCTCTGAGAAATCTTATCCTCGTCAACACCCGTTCTGGCAGCAAGTTCTTCAACGCTTGGACGACGTTGATTTTCCTGCTCAAACTTATTAATTTCCTGGTTTACCTTATTGAGTGATCCTACCTGGTTGAGAGGAAGTCGAACAATTCGGCTTTGCTCTGCTATTGCCTGTAAAATACTCTGACGAATCCACCATACAGCGTATGAGATAAATTTGAACCCTCGTGTTTCGTCGAAGCGTTCTGCAGCCTTGATGAGTCCGATGTTTCCTTCGTCAATCAAGTCTGTCAAGGTGAGTCCCTGGTGCTGATATTGTTTTGCTACCGACACCACAAAACGTAAGTTGGCTTCAATCAACTTATTTTTTGCTCTTTCGCCAGCTCTACCTCCCTTGCGGATAGCTTGAGCCAATTCTATTTCTTCATCAATAGAAACCATAGGGGCTCTACCTATCTCTACAAGATATTTGTCGAGGGCTTCACTATTACGATTGGTTATACTCTTTTGTATCTTAAGCTGTCTCATTATCTTTCCTCTTAGTTACACATTGCACAATTGGCGCAAAGATAGTAAAAATATTGATACACGGCTAGATTTATAACTTACTTTAACGTAATTAACCTAACTTACTCATTTAAAGGTTATTTTACGGTCTTGTTCTTAACAAAACTTTGAAAAGCGTCATCGTATCCGTTAAACACGTTGATGTCTACCTCTCCATGTATTCCTGCTACTCTTCCGTCGGGGCAGAGTTGCCAATATACCAATCGGATGTCTGGTTTATACTCTCCATATCGTGCAATCCAAACCTGGTAGTTATGTTTCAGATCGGGAGCCTTTGGCAGATAGCGATTTACGAAAGTTTGGCTGATGTAAAGAATAGGCTTAACACCTGTTGCTCTCTCTACTATTCTAAGCCAAGTTCTAATGCGTGCAAACAAGACTCCAGACCCTCCCATTTTCTTGATTTGACTAGGAAGCGGTTCTACATCAAGAACTGCAGGAAAATCGCCTTTCCTAATGATACTGTGTCTCAGAAAGTGTCGTGCCTGTTCGGCAGCAGGTGTTATGGTGGTAAAGAAGTGGTAGGTTCCAACCTTGTAACCATGTGCTTTTGCATCACGATAATCTTTTCTATAATATGGATTTAACAGCGATTTACCTTCTGTACTCTTGATATAGATGAAGCGAATCGGGAAGTTTACTGTTCCTGACACTGTCTTTTTGCTGAGACGTCCAAGATGTGTAATGCGTAAACGGTTCCAGTTGATAGCATATTTTTTTCTGCCTTTTCCATGCTGGTATTTGCTCAGATCAATGCCATAAATACGTTCCGATGTATATACGAGTCTTTCGCCTTTATAGCGGTCATTTTTCCATTCTCCTATTCGTAAAGGCTTCTTGGGAGCAATACTGAATCCGAATCCTTCACGTTTCCCGTTTTTCCAGTAACCTTCATAATAGGTTCCATCGTATCCTTGCCAGCATCCATGACCGTTTGGTTGATAGATACTGTCGGTTGTACCCCGATAATATCCTAGAGAATCAGGTAAGAGGGTGTAATCAATAGAGCGTCGAAGTGTGACTCCATGAGCTGTTGCTAAAGATGCTGCAAGTTGAGGTGAAATAGCTTTAACCCCTTCAGGAGTTGTTTCAGAGGAAAGTTGGAATGTGCGGCTTCCTTGTGCAGTTTCTCCATTCATTGCTTTGATGAGTTTGCATGTCTGACTCTTCCATTTTCCGTTTTCGTCTCTATAATAGGCTTGATATGAAATGGAGCGTTTCAACTTGAAATGTCCCTTTTTCTGTACATGTTTCAGGGAATCAATCAGTTTCTTGGCAGAATCGCGTAGTTCCAGTTCGTGTTGGGTATAAGCGCAAATAGAGTTGTAGCCTGCATCCATGACAGAATGAGAGTGAATATAATAGTTCAGTTCTCCAACTTTCCATTTGGAGTCTCTATACAAACTGTCTAAAGAATCAACTTTCTCTTTAAAGATGCTATCCGCATCTTTGCCAAGATAGTGATTCCGGCTGATGCTGTTGTTGTAGCAGGCGGCAAGTCTTCCTTCACATGAAGGAATCAACGCCCAACGGTTCATAAAGTTGGCAGCCAGTGTCGTAGTGTCTTCGTCGAACCGGAGTATTGTTTTTCCATTTTGAATTAATTCGTAGTGACTGTATACTTTTATGTTTGCTTTTGCCTTGTTTACTCTATCACTTGATGGGTTCAGACAATAATAGCTCCATGTGCTGGCGGCAGCCAGCAGAATGAGAACTAAACTTGTGATATATAATATTTTCTTTTTCATTTGATGATGACCTCCAATATTTTCTTGGTGGCTTCGGTAATCTTTGTTTTTTCAGACGTACGTTCGCCGATAAGCCAGATGATTTCACCTTTACTATCAGTTAATACATGCTGTGTCTTCTTTTGTATATAGTCAAATTTCCTATCGGTCATATAGTCACTCAACAGTTTGCTACCCTTCATGCCGAAAGGTTGAAATCTATCGCCTTCTTTTACCAGTCGGTAGGTGAGGGGAAAACTGACTTTTTCAGCATCCAAAGTGATACATTGCGATTCTTTGCTTGGCATGAAGTCACCCATATGCGAGAAGATTCTTATCTTGATTTGGGTTCCTTCGTCCATGTTGTAAATGCCTTCTTCTGGCAGTCGGAACGCTCTTTGCTCCTGAATGTTATTCAAGTCTTTTATGTTAGAGATCAACAGCTGTTCTCTGTCGATGACTATCATATAGTCTTCGTTTTTCCAGATTTTACCGACACCACGATCCTGACTGAAGAGGCTTTCACAGATGTCATCAATGACATTGCCATGAAAACCATATCTGCCTAATTCTTTATGGAGTATGAATTCCGGACTTACAGCATTCATGACAGATACTTTAGGGATATATATAACTTTCCTATAAGAGTCGGTTGTACTGATGCTATCCATGCTCTCAAGTATACTTTTCGCTTGGCGTATGTATTTGGCAGAGAGAGCGATATTTTCACTTGCTGCCGGGTTGATACTTTCTAAAAGAGGTACTACATGATGGCGAATTTTATTTCTTAAAGCATCGTCTTCCAAATTTGTTGAATCTGTGACAAAATCTTGCTTTTTTTCTTTTAGGTATTGCAATATATCCTGTCGGCTGATGCAGAGAAGAGGGCGCAGAATATTTCCGTTTTTGGGGGCGATGCCTGCTAATCCGTCTACTCCAGATCCTCTTAACAGATTCAGAAGTAAAGTTTCTACATTGTCATCGCGATGATGGGCCACACAAATGCCTCCTGCATGCAAGTCTTTTACTAATTGGGCAAAATAGCTGTAGCGTAAGTTGCGTGCAGCCATTTCGATACTTACCTTGTGCAAATGAGCATAAGCATAAGTATCAAAATGGATTCGAGACAAACTGATTCCCTGTTGTTGGCACAGATTTACACAAAATTGCTCGTCTCTGTCACTCTCTTCGCCGCGAAGGTGAAAGTTACAGTGCGCAGCAGAAATATTCAGTCCTATATTTTTCAGGATAAGCAAAAGGGCAACGCTATCGGCACCTCCGGACAAGGCAACGATATATGGTGTTTGCCACTTGAACATACCATGGTGAATAATATATTTTTTGACGATATTTTCAATTTTGTTCATTCTGCGATACCTTAAAAGTATATGTTGTTTCTTATTACTTTCTGTTTTTCAAAAAGTCTTCTGCCCGCTGCAAATCTTCTGGCGTGTCGATGCCTACAGTTTCAACATCTGTAGTACCAACTTTTATCTTGTAGCCATTCTGCAGCCATCGAAGTTGTTCCAGACTCTCAGCTATTTCTAGTGAGCTTTGTGGCAGTTTGGTTACCTCTTTTAAAACTTCTTTGCGGTAAGCATAGATGCCCAAATGTTTCAGATAAGGAAAACTCTTGAGCCATTCTTCCTCTTCCTTTCCTCTTACGTATGGAATGATGCTGCGAGAGAAATACATAGCAAAGCCTTGATTGTCTACAACAATCTTTGGACTATTAGGATTTTTAACAGCTTCCATACTGGTAAAAGCTTTTCCTAAAGTGGCAATTTGGGTTGTTGGGTCATCAAAACACTGGCAGATGGTTTCCAGTTGACTCTTGTCAACAAAAGGTTCATCTCCTTGAACATTGACAATGACATCCCAGTCTCCACCAATTTTTTCGATAGCTTCTTCTATGCGGTCAGTACCGCTCTTATGATCCTTGCGCGTCATAACAGCTTTACCGCCAAATGCTTCTACAGCATTGAAAATTCGCTCATCGTCTGTTGCAACATAGGCTGCTTCTAGACAAGTTGCTACTTTCTCATAAACATGCTGTATCACTGGTTTGCCATCTAACATGGCAAGTGGCTTTCCCGGGAAACGTGTTGATGCGTATCTTGCTGGAATAATTCCTATAAATTTCATAATCTTCTATATTTAAACCTGTTTACTATTCAATTCATGCGATTCGTTTAACTTCAAATAAAAAAAGTTGCACTTCCGCAGACGCAAAAGTACAACTTTATTTTGTATTCACCAAAAAACTTTTTGTTTTTTTTTGAAAAACCTCAGAGAATATTTAATGTTCTTCCCAATTTTTTTATTCGTATCTGATAGCCTCGATAGGGTCGAGCCTTGCTGCCTTCTTTGCAGGATACCATCCAAAGAAAACGCCAGTAAATGTACAGACTGCAAAACTCATAATAATGCTCCAAGGCTCTATTTGGGTGGCTATATGGAAGAAAGAGTTCAGACTGAGCGATAAACTAACTCCCAATATCACTCCTATAATACCGCCAGTTACAGAAAGTAAGATAGCTTCTATCAGAAACTGGTTCAAAATGTCAATGCCTCGTGCGCCCACACTCATTCGAAGACCTATTTCGCGGGTGCGCTCTGTTACAGATACATACATGATGTTCATGATTCCGATGCCGCCTACCAGCAGCGAGATTCCTGCCACGGATCCGAGCAGGATGGTGATTGTAGACATGGTAGAATTCATCATGCTTGAAATTTCCTCTTGAGAGCGGATATTGAAGTCATCTTCATCTGCTTCAGTAGTATCTGTTGCGTCTTTCAATTTGTGGTTGCGTCGCAATATTTCTGTAATCTGATCTTGGGCAGGTTGAGAAGCCTCTTCGGTGATAGCTGAGCAGACGATGCCTCCTAAATAGGTTTGTGCCATAATTCGCTTCATTACTGTTGTGTAGGGGGCAAGTACCAAATCATCCTGGTCCATACCCATACTATTGTAACCTTTCTTCTTCAAGACACCGATTACTCTGAATGGAATGCTGTTAAATCGCACAACCTTACCGATAGGATCACTGCCATCAGGGAAAAGATAGTCAACTACTGTCTGTCCCAAAATACAAACTTTAGATGCAGCCTTAATGTCTGTATCAGTAAACATTTCTCCATCTGCCACCTTCAGTTGTCGGATGGAAAGATAGTCTTGGTTTACACCATAAATGGAACTTTGGGTGTTGTTGTTTCCGTAGATCCACTGTCCGGAACTGTTTACAGTAGGAGAAATAGCTGAGATATAATTACATTCGTCTTTGATGCTCTGATAGTCGGCTTGCTTCAGCGTCTCCATTGACGAAGCATCCTGTCTCACACCGCCACGCATGTCTGCACCTGGTGAAATCATAATCATGTTTGATCCCATCTCTGCGATGTTTGCCTTGATGCTGGCTTTACTTCCTTGTCCGATGGCAAGCATGGTAATAACCGCAGCAATACCGATGATGATGCCAAGTGCGGTAAGGAAAGAGCGCATTTTGTTGGCAGCAATGGCGCGGATGGCTATTTTGAAAAGATTCTGATAATTCATTTTACTTGTTGTAATGTTAAATGGTAACATTGAAAACTTATTCGTCCGTGTTGGCCGGCAAGGCTGCCAGACCTTCGGCTGCCGAGAGAATATGTTCGTTATAGGTGTCGCTGATGATGTGACCATCACGCAGTTCGATATTACGACTCGAATAATTTGCAATGTCTGGGTTGTGGGTAACGAAGATGATGGTTCTTCCTTCAGCATAAAGTTTCTGGAAGAGTACCAGAATCTCGAAACTGGTTCTGGTGTCGAGATTACCCGTTGCTTCATCAGCAAGTATCACAGCGGGGTTGTTGACCAATGCACGAGCTATTGCTACACGCTGCATCTGTCCTCCAGACATCTGATTACTCTTATGATAGAGACGTTCTCCTAAACCAACAGCTTTCAGCGATTCGATAGCACGTTGCTTTCGTTCTTCTGCGCTTACGTTCGGGTTGTACATCAGTGGAAGTTCTACATTTTCTACACTTGTAGTCTTCGGTAGAAGATTGTAGTTCTGGAAGATGAATCCAATCTTTCGGTTTCTAAGAATGGCGCGATCATTACGTGACATCTTTCGTACGCTTACTCCATCCAGATAGTATTCGCCACTGGATGGGGTATCGAGACAACCTAGTTGGTTTAGCAGGGTAGATTTACCTGATCCTGATTTACCCATGATGGTAACAAACTCACCTTCGTATATTTTAAAGCTTACACCTTTTAGGGCGTGGACAGTTTCCTCACCCACAAGAAAGTCGCGACGAACATTGTCGAGTTCTATCACAACTTTCTTTTCGCTGTTTGCTTGAATATTGTCGTTTGCCATACTCTTATTTTTTATTTTTTCTTTCCTCTAGGTCCAGGACCGCTAATCAAACCTTGACTTTGTTGAGGCTCCTCATTCTCTTCAGGGGTATTAACTATGATTTCAGTTACAATCTTCTGTCCCTTCTTCAAACCCTTGATAATTTCAGTATGTATACCGTCGCTCTGACCGATGGTTACAGAATGAGCTGTAAGGGTATTGTTAGCAAGAGTCCAAACTTTGTTTTTTCCTTTGCAGTCAACAATCTTGATATTCTTTCCCACAGTTTCCTTGGTTGGAGTAAAGCGGAGTGCTTTGTTGGCAACGGCAAGAATACCAGCTCGTTCTTGTGTAAAGATGGTAACATTTGCAGTCAGTCCTGGTTTTAACTTGAGATCTGCGTTGGGTGCAGAGATGACAACCTCGTAAGTGACTACATTGTTTGTTGTAGTAGCTTCCAGACGAACCTGTTTTACTGTTCCCTGGAATACATCGTCAGGATAAGCATCTACTGTAAAATTAACGCGGTCGCCTTCTTTTACACCGCCTATATCTGCCTCGTCAACATTTGCAATCACCTGCATGTTGGTCAGATCTTTAGCGATAGTAAAGAGCTCTGGAGTGTTGAAGCTTGCTGCTACGGTCTGTCCTTCCTCTACGCTTTTTGATATGACAGTTCCATCTATTGGGGATGTAATTGTAGCATAGCTCAGGTTGGTTTGGGCTTTCTGTACATTTTCCTTGGCCGAAGCTACTTGCTCTTTCGCCTGGCGATAGGTGAGAAGTGCATTTTCATAATCGTCGGCACTTACCAAACCTTTTTTATAGAGGGTCTGGTAGCGGCTCATGTTTGCACTCTGATAGTTCAAACTGCTTTGCGCACTTGCCAGGTTAGCTTTGGCAGTATTCAACTCGCTCATCAGGTTGGTTTTGTCGAGCTCAGCTATGACTTCACCTTTTTTTACCTGCGAATTGTAATCAACATAAAGTTTGTTTACAATACCACTCACCTGTGTACCAACCGTTACAGAAGTTACTGCTTCAATAGTACCGGTTGCAGTTACACTATTCTGCAATGTTTGTGTGGTTACAGCTTCCTGCTTGAAGTCTATTTGCTCTTCGTTTTTACTTCCAGAGAACAGCCATGCTGCCACAGCTACGATGATTACCACAATCATGGCAATCCAGATTTTGCTGATTCTAAGTTTTTTCATAAAAATGTATGTATACCTATTAATGATTTGCAATATGTTTTCGGATGTTAATACCAATCTTTCTCTTTAGATTCTGCCGTTTTGGTAGAATTTCAACATGTTGATATTCAGAATGGTAAGATACTTTGCCTGAAGTTCGTTCTGCTTAGCCTTCAGAAGATTATCTTTGCCAGTTCTCAATTCTACGATGTTCTTTAATCCCAGTTTAAACTGCTCACTTAACAGATCGTAGCTTGTTTGGGCACTCTCGCTGCTCACCTTGGCTGCCTTAAACTGGCTTTGGTTTGTATTAGCCTGCAACCAATAGTTTTCGATAGTAGAGTAGAGCTTAGTTTGCTCATTCTTTATATCGAGCAAGATGCTTTCACGCTGAATGAGTGCTTTATTGACAGAAGTCTTAGTCTGTCGGTTATCAAAGAGAGGAATACTGACACCGATTCCACCACCCATGCTGAAGTTGGTTTTCATCTGACTGCCCCAACCGTTTTTGTTCATGGATGTGGTGCTGGTCGTAGCTCCTGCATTTGCACTGATGGTTGGCAACTTTCCTGCCTTTGCAATCTTGATGTTCAGATCGTTCTGGTCGAGTTTGTTTTGATAGCTCAAAAACTCAGGGCGATTCTGAAGCGCAGCTGTATAGACACTGTTCATTCCTGGGATAGAGGCCAGAGCCATTTGGTCAGTTGTGCTTGGAATAGCGATGTCGAAAGCTTCTTCACTGGTAATCTGCAGGAGTTCCTTCAACTGTCGTTTATAGTTTTTAACGTTACTTTCAGCCTGCACGATGTTAAACTCATCTTGTGCTCTCTGTGCTGTGAGTTGTGCTAAGTCTGCTTGGCTCATCTTTCCAATTTTTACCATTTCCTTACCACGCTCTTCGTTTTGAACACTCGACTGATAACTTTCTTTGTTTACGTTGATAGCCTCTGTAGAGTAGAGTATCTGTACGTAAAGTTGAGCTATCTGTTCTTGCAGGTTGAGGGCTTGTGCTGTCGAATCGAGTTGTGCCGCTTCCTTTGCCAGCTTGTTCAGTTTCACCTGATTTCTGTTTTTGTTTCCGTTCCAAATCGTGTAATTGCCCATCACGCTATAGCTGCCATTGTAATATACCTTGTCGATGGAAGCTTTGCTGAAACCTTCTCCGCTGATTCCATTAGAAACCCAAGGCGTATAGTTTACACTTTGATTGGTGCTGGCAGAGAGCGATGGCAGAAGCGCTGACTTTGATTGCAGATAGTCCTCCTGAGCTGAAGCTTTTGTGAGTTGAGTCTTCTGCAGTTGAATGTTGTTAGCCAGTGCGTAACTGATACAATCCTGCAGTGACCATTGCTTAGCTTGTACAGCGATAGGAGCCGACATGATGAACAGCGCTACCGCCATGTTTTTAAAACTTGCGTTCATACTCTTTTTACTTTTTGTTTTCATCTTTACAGATCTCTTTGCATCTGTTCTGATTAAATGTGGATTAATGTTCTTACTTTCCATAATTGCAAATCTTAATAGGATACATCATTTTTAGCTTTGACGTAAGCGTCGCCTATAAAGTTGCAACTGATATGTGTTTTTGATTAAAAACGTGATGATAGGTTTAATATTCTCATTTATCTTTAACAATCCTTTTCATAGTGAAAGATTTCTTTTGCTTTTACACATTAATTTATTTATATTTCTCAAAAAAATGTTTCTTCTTTCGTTATCTTCGCTGAAATTGTGTAACTTTGCAGAAAAATTTTAAGAAAGGAATAAAATAAATGCCGTTAAGATTACCAGATAAGCTTCCAGCTATCGAACTGTTGAAGCATGAGAATATATTCGTGATGGACGAAAGTCGTGCGCATAAACAGGAGATTCGTCCGTTGAAAATCTGTGTGCTCAATTTGATGCCCCTCAAGATTACGACAGAGACAGATCTTGTTCGTCTTCTGTCGAATACTCCTCTTCAGTTAGAGGTTTATTTTATGAAGTTGAAAAGTCACACGCCAAAGAATACTCCAATAGAGCACATGATGATGTTCTACAAGGATTTTCAGGAACTTTCCAAACAGAAGTTTGATGGAATGATAGTTACCGGTGCTCCTATCGAAACGATGGCTTATGAGGAGGTAGAATATTGGCCTGAAATCAAAGAGATTTTTGATTGGGCCCGTACCCATGTTACTTCAACACTCTATATCTGCTGGGGTGCCCAGGCTGGTCTTTATCATTTCTATGGTGTTCCTAAGTATCCTTTAGAGAAGAAGATGTTTGGTATTTTTAAGCAGAAGCCTCTCGATTTGTCTCAGCCAATCTTCCGTGGTTTCGATGACGTCTTTAGCATGCCTCATAGTCGCCATACGGAGGTAAGACGTGAGGATATTGAAAAAGTGCCAGGACTTGACATCATTGCTGAATCGCCTGAAAGCGGTGTCAGCATTGTGATGGCCAGAAACGGCCGCGAATTCTTTGTTACGGGTCATCTTGAGTATGCGCCAAACACGCTGGATAAGGAATATAAGCGTGATATGGGCAAGCGTGATGATGTAGAACTGCCAAAGAATTATTATTATCATGACGATCCGAACGAGGAACCTCTGGTGACATGGCGCGCTCATGCCAACCTCTTCTATAGTAATTGGATCAACTATTATGTTTATCAGGAGACTCCTTACAATATTGACGAAATCAGTTAATTTGAAGGACTCGGGTGATTTCGAGATAGATTTCTTATGCAAACATTAGAATTATTGGCGCCTGCCAAGAACTTGGAATGTGGCATTGCTGCCATTGATCATGGTGCAGATGCCGTATATATTGGTGCACCTCGTTTTGGTGCGCGAGCAGCAGCAGGCAATTCACTGGAAGATATCAGACAGTTGTGTGATTATGCTCATCAGTTTGGAGCAAAGGTTCATGTTACTGTGAATACTATCATCTATCAGGATGAGATGTTGGATACGCTTAAGATGATCCAGCAACTTGATGAGATTGGTGTTGATGCACTTTTGCTGCAGGATATGGGTGTGCTTACTGAGGTGAGGGCGCAGAATTTGTGGAGTAGAGAATTGCATTCCAGTACCCAGTGTGATGTTAGAACTCCAGAAAAGGCGTTTTGGCTTACCACATTAGGTTTCAAACGTATCGTTCTGGCTCGTGAGCTTTCGCTCGATGAAATCAAGGCGATCCATCAGGCGATTCCTGATAGAGAAATAGAGGTCTTTGTACATGGAGCGCTCTGCGTAAGCTATTCGGGTGTCTGTTATGCTTCTGAGAAGTGTTTCGGGCGCTCTGCCAATCGTGGAGAATGTGCACAGTTCTGTCGTATGAAGTTTGATCTGCTCGATTCCAATGGTCAGGAGATTGAACATCAGCGTTATCTGTTGTCGCTCAAGGATCTTTGTCAGCTTGATCATCTTAAGGATCTTGCTGATGCTGGAGCTACTTCGTTCAAGATAGAAGGAAGATTAAAAGATATCAACTACGTCAAGAATGTGGTGGCTGCCTATAGCAGTCAACTTGATGCAATCGTAAAAGCTGAACCGCGTAAGTATCGCCGTGCATCGGTGGGACATGTTCAATATAATTTTACACCTAATCTGAAGAAGACTTTCAATCGTGGCTTTACCCATTATTTCCTGAATGGGCGACAGCCGGATATTGCTTCTTTCGATACACCGAAAGCTATCGGCGAGTTTGTGGGCAAGGTTAAGGAAATACGTGGCAACATTTCTTTCAACGTAGCCACAGTAGCCAGTTTTAAAAATGGCGATGGACTGTGTTTTATCAATGATGACCGTGAGTTGGAAGGCTTTCGTGTGAACAGAGTAGAGGGCAATCGCCTCTATCCGTTTGGAATGCCTGAACATTTGCGTCCGGGCATGGCTCTTTATCGTAATAACGATCGTGCATTCGAGGCTTTGCTGGCTCGTAAGTCTGCTGAACGTAAAATCTATATTGTCATAGCAATGGAGCCTGTGATGGGTAATGAGTTCAAGGAAGAGCCACAGGGGGTAAAGGCTGTTGTCAACATCATGAAGACGAAAGAGGCTGATGGTGGCTTGATTTATCAGGTGGCTGAGGTGTTTAAAGAGTTGAAACTCGAAAAGGCGAAACGCCCGCAGGGCGAAAATATAAAGGCTCAGATGAGCAAACTGGGCGATACGATTTACGAAGCTTACCAGGTAGAACTTCTGAAGGGAATGGAGACATACTTCGTTCCGAACAGTATTCTCACTGCTATCCGGCGTGAATTGATAGATGAACTTACCAAGGCAAATCAGAAACAGCTTGATAAGTCGTTGTGGGGTGGATGGGATAGAACCTTGTTCAACAATGGTTTTGGATTCAGTCAGCCCGGTGAGCACCGACTTACGAAAGAGGAATTTACTTGGCAGCCGGAATACGGAAAATGGGGATACCTCTATAATATAGCTAACTATGATGCAAGAGATTTTTATCAGATTCATGGTCTGTCGCAAGTAGTTCCGGCATTTGAGTTGGGTAAGAATATTCCTTCTGCATGGGATGCTAAGACCCAAGAAGAATATGATGAGAATATAGAAAAAGACAAGGCAAACCGAAGTATGCAACCTAAGTTTACCAACGAAAAGGGAGAATCGCTCCTGATGCAGTGCCGCCATTGTATCCGTTATTCGTTGGGCTACTGTGTGAAGCGTGGAGGCAAGAAACCATCCTGGAGAGAGCCTCTCTTCCTGCAGTTGGGTGACGGTCGCCGCTTCCGTCTGGAGTTTGCATGCAACGAATGTCAGATGAACTTATATAGTGAGAAATAAATGAAAAAGAAATGGACGATACAGATTCTTTGTATGCTGGGCATCCTCTTGATGTTCAGCAGTTGTTATCATCGCCGTGCTCATCACCAGATGCATGCCGCTATGGTAGAGTACAGTAATAAACAACTCGATTCCATTTCGTTTTCTACTACCCATCATTATACCAACAAATTCAATTTTCTGGTATTCAAGGATTCCCTGGAATTGATAGCGCAACAGCCTGAAGAATTTTTGAGCAATTTGCCTATCGACTCCTTCGCCGTCCGAAAGAACTGCCTGCTGGTGGTTACGGATATCCGTATGGTTCCTCAGGATTCTGTAGATTCAGTTTGGGTGCAGTTGGCTACTGAAGATAATCAGTTTGGCTGGACCCGTGAGTCCCGTCTGTTGCCGAAGGTTGTTCCCGATGATCCTATTTCGGAATTCATCATGACCTTCAGCAATACTCACTTGCTCATCTTCCTGGTTATCATTATCATCATAGCTGTAGCCTATACAGTTCGTAAGATTTTCCATAGCAATGGTAAACTGGTTCATTTTAATGATATTGATTCACCATATCCTACAGCGTTGGTGCTTATTGTTTCGATATCAGCAACCTTCTATGCAACCATTCAGTTGTTTTTGCCAGAAGTATGGCGTCATTTTTATTTTCATCCTACGCTCAATCCTTTTGCCGTACCGCCGATACTGGGCTTTTTCCTGGCTACAGTCTGGGCGATACTGATAGTAGGATTGGCTTGTGTTGATGAGGTGAAACACCGTTTGCCGGCAGGTGATGCAGTTCTGTATCTGGGTGGTTTAGTGGGTGTTTGCGCCATTGATTACATCATTTTCAGTGTTACTACCTTATATTATATAGGTTATTTGTTGCTCGTAGCCTATATATGGTTTGCCATACGGGTTTATCTGTTTCCTCATAAATAAGGATAGGGGGTGCAGGAAAAAATATGTACCTTTGCACCCGTTATGAAAAGAATAGTATTTAATAGTAAAAAGTGCGTATGCATTGGTTTGGCAGCAGTAGCGTTGCAGGCTTATGCAGTGGATAATGAAAGGGCTATTTGCTCTGACCTGTCATTGGGTACGAGTGAAAAGTTAGCAGACGCTAACGGCTTGCTGGCTGATAGCAGCCGAGTTTATGACATTGATGAAGTTGTGGTTGTTTCGCAGCCTAAGGAGAATTTCCGTCTTCGTCAACAGCCTCTCAGCAGCACTTCCTTTGGTTCTTATCAGATGCAGCGATTGGGGTCTCGCGATTTGCGCGAACTTTCCTGCTATGTTCCTAACTTCGTAATGCCCAACTATGGCTCACGTTTTACCAACGCCATGTATGTGCGCGGTATTGGAAGTCGTATCAACAGTCCGGCTGTAGGAATTTATCTTGACGGAATTCCAGTGTTGAGTAAGGCAGCTTTCAATCTTCATCATTATCAGACCAGCCGTATAGATATTCTCCGTGGTCCACAGGGAACACTCTATGGTCAGAATTCTGAAGGTGGTTTGGTGCGCATCTATTCACGCGATGCTTATGATAGCAAGGGCACCTACGTTAATCTGGGATTGGGCTCTCATTTCTATCGTAATGTAGAAGCGGCTCATTATATGAAGCTTTCACCTCGTGTCGCATTAGGGGTAGCTGCTTTTTATGATGGACAGAAGGGATTCTTCCATCGTGCAGGAACCAGCGATTATGCCGACAATTATGATGAGGCTGGCGGTAAGTTTAATCTTAAGTTCCGTTTTGATAGAGGATGGAGCATGGATTTGCTAGCCAATTACCAATTTGTCTATCAGCATGCATTTCCTTATGGTCAGTTGGATTTAAACAGTGGCAAGGCCGCATTGCCAAATACTACATTCCCTGGGCTTTATCGCCGCAACATGCTGCTTTCGGGTGTCAATCTTCGTCATGAAGGAGCGAAATGGGATTTTGCTTCTACTACCAGCTATCAGTTCCTGGATGACAATATGAAGATGGATCAGGATTATCTTCCTGAAGATTATTTGAGCTTGCAGCAAGATCAGTTGCAGAATTCTATTACTCAGGAGTTCACATTTAAGAGTCGTCAGCCTTTCTTCGGCTTCTGGCATCTTACACAGGGTGCATTCTTCTCCCATATGTGGTTGAAGACAAATGGTCCTGTAAAATTCGGTTCAGAATTGACGAAGCCTATCAGTAACGCTATCTTGAGTCAGATGCAGCAGGCAATGCCTCCGGCAATGGCTAGCGGAGTTTCTGTCAGTGTAGATATGGGAGCTCCGGGTTTGTTCCATACTCCTCAGAGCAATTTGGGTCTCTATCACGAGAGTACGTTTGATCTTTCTTCCCGTCTGAAAGCAACGCTTGGTTTGCGTTACGATTTCATGCATACAAGTATTCATTACGATACTTATGCTTATATGGCGATGACAGCTAAGGTGATGGGCAAGGGGGCTACTCGTACTTTGCGTTCAATGCTCGACCGCAAAACGAGTGATGATTACAACCAGCTCTTGCCAAAATTTGGCTTAAGTTACCAGCTTGATGAGCAGGGTAGCAATGTTTATGCCACGGTGAGCAAGGGCTATCGTGCAGGCGGTTATAATATCCAGATGTTCAGTGACATCTTGCAGACCGAACTGAAAGCTAATAGTCAGAAGGCGATGCGAGGCGATTACGACGTTCCTCATACCGATGAAAATTATGATAGAGTGAACCAGACTATTGCCTTTAAGCCGGAAACCTCATGGAATTATGAGGTTGGAACGCATCTCAATCTTTTTGATCATCGTCTTCATTTCGATTTGAGTGCCTTCTATATGCAGGTTCGCAATCAGCAACTCTCTGTGATGGCAGGAACCTATGGCTTTGGCCGAATGATGGTTAATGCAGGTAAGAGTCACAGTTGTGGTATTGAAGCCGCGCTCAAGGGTCAGGCTTTCGACGGTGCTTTTGATTGGGGTGTAAACTATGGTTTTACACGCGCCGTATTTGATGAATATACTGATGGCGAGGGTGATAAGGCTGTGAATTATAAGGACAAAAAGGTTCCTTATGTTCCCCAGCATACGATAGCAGCCATGGCTGACTATCATTTAGGACAGTTTACCTTCGGATTGAATATGAATGCGCAGGGCAAGACATATTGGGATAATGCCAATACCTACAGCCAGAAGATGTATTTCGTGATGGGTGCGCATTGTGATATTGATTTCAGCAAGATGAGCATCAGTATCTGGGGTAGGAACCTCACAGATACTAATTACAATACCTTTGCTGTTGATAATGCAGCAACAGGAAAGAAACTGTATTTTGCCCAGCGTGGCAATCCTTTCCAATGTGGTGTTAATCTGAAATTCCACTTTTAGGATTAAATAGAAAAGGAGTTCCGGCATTCTGAAATGCTAGAACTCCTTTTCTTTTTAATCTCATTTATCTCCTTCCTTTATTTTAATTCTCCATATCCTACCAGCCGGTCGGTGCGGTCGCTCTGAGCCCGATAGTAAACCAGTACATTGTATTTGTTCTGGGTCTGGTAGAAATTTCCTTCTGATGGGAGCAGCCTGATGCTTCCGTCCTCCATCTTCATGAGATACTGATAACTGTAATAACCTTGCTTCATGAAGAGACGTGCGTGATAGGTTTTCGTCATTTCATCATATTCCATCCGATATTCGGGGAGGAAACGGCCGTAGGTCCAATCTGCGTTCAGATAAACATCGCCTGGCAGTTTTGGAGCTTTCAGGGTAAAGTGAATCTGTGCATATTCGCAGGTGTTGTTGTTTTCTACGTTGTCGCTGTTGCGGATATAAAACGAACCTTTGGCAGCTTCATCGTAAACGTAATTGGGGCGAGGGCTGTCAGTCATAACTTTTACCTGATAGTCGCTTCCATCCCAATCTATAGCGTCTATTCCCATGGTTGGATGATCGGTGTCCAGAAACTCAAACTTTCTGTATTCATTGCCCGCATCGAAAATCAGAGCTCTCACATGCTGCCAACTCATTTTCCCCGCACTCAGGTAGTCGGGTTTAGGGTTGATGACAGCATTGTCCCATCTTCCGTTCTGAAGCACTACGATGTTCAGCTGGTTGGGATGAGTGATTCTCAGCTGGCTGTGATCCAGTTCCATTTTCAGTTGCTGATGGTCCTTCTGAATATCTATATCTGTTGTAGAAGTAGCTTCTAACTTCAGTTTAACCAATGGCTGAGGCTCTGTAATCATCCAGCAGGCTGTAAACATTTTGCCTTCTTCCTCGTTTTCCGCATTGTCGTCATAAACCGTCAGTCTGTAGTTGCCGCTCATGGTAAGTTGGCAGTCGGCATTGGGAATTGCCAGATGATAATGGGTGTAAGGATGATTGGTGTTGATGGATTGTTCTACATCTTCAATCATCTGATTGCCGTTGAAGCCTCTCATATAGTCGCTTTCAAAGAGCGAAGCAGATACGTTCCAGTTTGCATCACAATGTTCAATCTTGTAGCTGTACCGATGATAATCGTGCGTCATGTCGTCAAAATCGATATGGATAGGTTCTCCGCCCAATGACGATACTGGGAGCGATAACCAGTTGGTTCCGCCTACAACCTGTAGGGTTCTGATGCGCTGGTTGAATATCTCGTGCTGCTGCGCCCAGGCAGGATAGGTAAACAGAAAGAGAAGGGAGATGACAGTGTATAATTGTTTCATATGGCTTCGTACGTATATATAAAAAAATAACTTGCAGTAGCCTTTTGACAAAGAACTAAATGCAAGCTTAAACAATCTAAATTAATACATGAAAACACTTTTGTAGTCGATAGGGGAATCGAACCCCTATGCCAAGATTGAGAATCTTGTATCCTAACCATTAGATGAATCGACCATTCAAAAAAATCTCTATTGGTCTCCCGACTTATAGAGACTTATTAATCTAATACCATGAAAAACACATGTAGTCGATAGGGGAATCGAACCCCTATGCCAAGATTGAGAATCTTGTATCCTAACCATTAGATGAATCGACCAACGGTACATTTTTCGGACGATAGCTTGCGGAAGGTGGGGGATTCGAACCCCCGGTACGGTAACCCGCACGGCAGTTTAGCAAACTGCTGGTTTCAGCCACTCACCCAACCTTCCAGTCGGATTCTTAACCGAATCAACCAAGCATCGTTCTTAAATGCGAGTGCAAAGGTACTACTTTTTTCTGATTCTACCAAATCTTTTTGCAACTTTTTTTCGATAAAAATGCATTTTCTTTGTAACTCCCACATTATCAGGGGTTGTTTTCTTTCAGTATGATGAGTGCTTTAATTCCTAAAACGAGCAGAGGCGGACTTCTTTCTCAGAAATCCGCCTCTTGTAAAAGAAAGGGCCGCTCGATGATGTGATGAAACTCCGAATGTATAAACATTTGAGAGTCCTCCGCCTTTGTAATCCACCGGCTTTTCAGCTTACCTGCCTGCTGCAGTTTATGTGGCCCGCCATGAGCAAGAGAATGTCCTCTCGGTTTCAATAGTGTAATTTGATGAGTATCCCGATCGAACCGAAACGACCCTTATTCCTTCTGGCACCCATGCATCATCACGATGCAACGGTGCAAACATCTTAGTCATTATTTGATAATGCAAAGATAATGCAATATTTTGAAACTACCAAATGTTTTAGCTGTTTTCTTCGAATATTTTTTCGAAATATTTTCTCAACTCCGTTTTGTCCTCTATGATATTGCGCAGTTCGTTGAGCGCTTTCTCGTTAGGGGAGTTGGGAATCCATAACCTGATGTATCCGTTTCTTGAATATTTTTCGTCCATGTGCTGGCTGAACCGCTCCCATTGCTGCTCCTTGTCATCATCTGGATTGTTTTCTTTGCCATACTGTATGGCGCGCAGAAAAATTTCGTGAACATCAATGTCGCGATCGGCTTCTGCCACAATCTTGCCATAGATGCTGCGAGGCTGACGGCTGGATGAAGCCCGATGGTCCTCAACGGCTTCTTTCATGATTTTGATCTGTTCTTTATTGAACCAGCGTTTCAGTCTTGCATCCGCCTGCAGAATCTTGCCGCTGGTAATATGATGAATGGCACGCGGACCGCTCATCCCCAGGTCGTGGTAAGCGGCTATTACATACACCATATCGATGTCGGCTCCGGTTACCGGAACCAGTTTCAGAGAGTTTCTGATGACTCGGGTAACATGTCTGAGTCCATGACTTTCGCCAAAAGCATTATATTTGGGGAGAATCTGTTTCTCCACAAAGTCCATGATTTCGAGATTTACCTGTTGCTTCATAGCTATTCCTCCACTTTATTTATATAATAAGGTACGCGCGTACATTATTAATAGTTTATTATTGTTCAATTCGCCATTCCGATGATGATCAGGGATGATACAATGCCGAAACAGAAGATGTTCAGAGCTGTTTTGCCTAGAATTCTGTTCAGTTCTCTGCCTTCGCCTATCTTTTTCATCTCCATATAGGTTCTGTTGTGCAGAACGATATAGAGTGCTGCAAGCGGCAGGAACATGCTGCTGGCTTCATGCTGAAATACTTCGTAGGTGGTTACACCTATTATGGTGATGATTCCCAGATTGCCCAATGCGCAGTATAACCGCTCGGCATTCTTCTTTCCTATGTGAACCACAAGAGTCTTCTTGCCGGCTCTCAGGTCGTTGTCATGATCGCGGTAATTGTTCAGAATCAGCAGCGTATCAACTACCAGTCCGCAGGCTACAGATACGAGAACCGCTTCCATGCTTACTCCCTGCATGTTTTCGGGCATTACGAGATAGTATGTGCAGCATACGGGTACAATGCCGAAGAAGAGCAGTACCAGAAGATCGCCCATGCCCAGATAGCTGAGACAGGTAGTATAGAGAAAACAGAAGACTACGCAACAGATGCCTACGATAACCATTTCCCAACCTCCGAAAAGAACCAGCGGAAGACCTATGGCGCAACCCAGAAGAGTAGTGAGGATGATTCCCCATTTCATGGCTCCCAATGTTATCCAGCCTTCAGCGCAGGCACGTTTCGGTCCCAGCCGGGTTTCGTCGTCATTACCATGTTTGAAGTCGAAATAATCATTCACCAGATTGCTGTCTATCTGCATCACCCATGCAAAGAGCAGGCAGAGTAGGGCTGGCAATGTCTGTATCTGCTGAGCGTCTTTATAAGCCAGCGCAATACCCAATAAAACAGGAACAGCCGCCGCCGTCAGAGTCTTCGGGCGAGCGGCTAGATACCATGCTTTTATAGAATTTGTTTCTATCATATTCTGAAAAGATTAAAATTGAATCTCCTGAAATTCTTAAGGAAAATCAGAAAGATTAATTGAAGAAGTTCCAACTTACTCCAATACGGAACACTCTCTCGTTCATCGGATAATGAGGAGCGAAGAAGTAGTTCTTGTCGCCCTGTCCTGCATTGATGTGGCTCATCATTACGAAGAAACGGGTGTGCTTGATGTGAACGTTGGCGTAAACATTGACGATTGGATAGTTGCCTATCTTTACGTTGTTCTCGCCGTTGCCCTGTACCGTATACTGTCCCATATAAGGTGAGTAGTCGGGAGCTTCATAGCTTGTAAAGTAGCGCATGTCAGCACCCAGGTCTACGTTCAGCACCTTTACTACCTTGAACTTGATGTAGAGGTTGGTGTAGGCATTGAAGGCTGGTACTGGCAGAACACTCTCCTTGCTTGAGTGCTGGTAGGTAAACTGGTTTTCCCAGTTCAGAATGCCTAGTCTGAAGTTCTGCTCCAGTTGTGCTGTCAGCAGGTTGATTCCTCCGCTTTCCTGCATCGGTGTTACCATGACTCCTGTTCGCAAACCTTCTTCTGTGATGTCATAGCTCTGCGAGAAGTAGGTGTAGTTCTTGATTTCATCTACAGCCACTCTCAGCTTGGTGCGTGTCTTAGGGAAGGAGAGCGTACCCATGATGCGGGTATGGATGGTCTTGTCGAGATCATTCTCCCACCACAGATGTCGGGCGTGATAGTTGCGGTAATAGAACGATGGGGTTTCTCTATGGAAGAAAGCATCGCCTCTTACCTGAAGCGTGTCGCCCAGGAATGGGATGTTCACGTCTACATTACCATCTATAGCAAGGGTTCCAGCGTCAACACCCGTCAGTCCTATTTCTGCTACGGCATTGTAGTGGAGTGTCTTGCCTTCCTGCTTGCTCAGCTGTCCGCCTACGCTCAGCACATGCTCGTTGTATTTTTCGAAATCGCCTTCCATGGTTGGCAGTTCATAGTGACGGAGGTCGTAGCTGGCGAAAGCCTTCAAGCCTGCCTTTGCCCATTTATTGAAACCTTCGAGCATGGCAATGGCGAAGGTATTCTTCATGTGCCAGTGCTTGGTCTGGTCGTAGATGGAATCACCGGTCAGCCTGCCTGCATCGTAATATTCTTGCAGATAATAGTCGGCTGGGGTCTGATAAGCTTCGTAAATACGGCGATAGTTGTCAAACTTTACCGTGTGGATGAAGCTCGTTACCGGAACATATTCGCTCTTGTAGAAAAGCGAGTCTTCGGCATTTTTCTTTTGGACGGCAAGCAGACTGTCGGCAGTGGCTTTTCCGTTTACGGCGATTCGGGTGCTGTCGTTCCTGATGTCCTTTGCGGCTGAGTCTTTTGCCGGTTCATCGCCTGCAATCTTGGCTCCGTCAGGACGGCCGGTGAATTTAGCTCCCTGCTGTTTGTCGTAGGCTTTCTCATCAAATTTCTTGCCTTGTTCCTTGGCTTTCTTTCTGGCTTCTTCCTTCGCTTCCTCTTCAGCATTTTCCTTTTTCGAAGCCATGGCAAATTTCTTTGCCTTGATTTCTTCTTCGGTCATCTTTACCTTTCGGCTGAAACCTACATTGTAGCGGTGGGTAAAGAAGATATGCTGGTTGTCCAGTCGGTTCCAGTTCTGTTCCAGAACGGTAGGAATTTCATTGGTGGCAAACGATTCGGTGTAGATTTCCGGATGTTTGATGTAATCATCGTTGGTAATACCGCCGTTCTCAGTCATCTTCTCATGATTGGTACTGAAGAGGAAGTGTGCCTGATAGCGGTCGCCCAGATAAGATGCCCACATGGTGTATTTAAAGTGGCTGGTACTCTGGGCGTTATAATATCCTCTGCCATACTTGTAGTCGAATCTGAAACCGGCGCCTAGCCTTTTGTTGGCATTTACTGCAAACATGGCCTTGAAGTCGTCTTCTCCAGTCACCTTGTCGCCGCAGCTGTTCAGCGTTATATTGGTGATAGGTGAGTAGGTGTTGGTGAAGTGGAAGTCGCTTACCGGATTTACGATATAATCGTAGGGCTCTGTAAAGATGAAGTTGCCCTGCGTGTTGCGGCGGTCGATGAAGATTCGGTTCAGTCGGGCAGTACCCATGTTTCCGAGGGTGTTGTATTCGCCTCTCAGTCCTTCCGTGAAGGTTGTGTTCATATACATGTGCTGCAAGGTGTCTACTACCGCAGCCTTTGTGTCGCCGAAGCGTTCGTCTACAGTCCATACTCTGATGCCTTTCGGAATCTCCTTGTCTGAGCCTAGTGAATCGGTGTTCACCTTGCGGTTGGTTTGAGGACGGAACTGCGAATCTTCGTTATAGTTAAAATCGTTTTGTGCCGCAACCGGGAGGGTTGCAGCACAAAATAGGAGTGATGAGAATATAATTTTCTTCTTCTTCATTATTTCTTAAATAGTCGGATACATACTTCGGCAATCTTGAGCACTACACCCACGATGAGTACGATGTAGGCGATATTGCGGCTTTCTTCCAGCTGGGTCCAGAGTATTACCCCCACGATGGCGAGCAGCATGAAGGCGATGTTGAGATAGTTGCGCACCTTCAGCATGTTGTTCTGATCGCTGTAGGCCAATGGGCGAAGCCGGCGGTGCTGAGGTCTTACGGCGTAGCTGGTAGGCTGCTTCTGCTCTGTCTGTTCTGCTCCCTGCTCAGCTGTAGGCTGGGCTGTAGCGTTTCCAGGCTGCTGTGCCTCGTTCTGTTGTATCTTGTTGCCTGTATTCTGATTATCCATTTTTCTTCAACTTATTGTTTTACTAATGCAGCTAACTCTGCGAATATCTGGTCCTTGCGGTCGATGGTGCACTTGCGGAACTTTCCGAAGATCTTAGCCAGGTCGTTCTGCTTCTTGTTGAGCGCAATCTTGTCGCTGATTACCTCTTCGGCAGGTTCCTTGAAACCGGTGCTTCTTCCTTCCTCGTAGTTGTAGATGATGCGGCAGAGCGAGAGATTCAGATGATTGTCTGAAATCCTGGCTATCAGCTGGTATTTGAATTCCGTGCGGTCGAGCGAGATGAATGACTGGCTGAAGACGAGCCATTCGTCCATCGTGTTGGCGATGACGTGTTCTGCATCGTTTACCAGTGCTACCCGGCTTGCTATGTTCTGGTCGTTCTGTGTCAGTTCACTCATGTATTTTAATACGATGTCGTAAATCTGCTTGGCAGTTTTTCCGTTAGCATCCGTATCGAGTGTGAATTCTATCTTGTTTTCATCATTATATGTGATGGCGCCTGCCAGATATTTCATGTCCACTTTGGCTGTTGTGCCATTTGCCAGCTTGTTGGCAGGCTTGGCAGCCTCCTTTGGCTTAGCGGCTACGGCAACAGGAATCGCCCATCCCGTGGTTGGTGTGGTTGGCTCCTTTACAACAACTGGTTCTGGCTCATTAGCATGGGCCTTCTTTGCTTCAGCCTTGGCGCTTGCAGCGTTGATGCTGTCGGCCTGAGCCTTCAGTTTGGCAGCCTGTGCTTTTATCTTAGCCACTTCCAGTGCCTTCTTGGCAGCTTCCAGCTGTTTCTGTGCCTGTTCCAGCTGCTGCTGTTCTTCAGTCAGCACGGTTTGGGCCTGTGCAGTCATCAGCGGGAGGAGCATAAATATGGGGATGATGATTTTTTTCATGTCGAGTTGTTTTTATGAAACTATAAAATGACGGTTCCTGTAGGGGAACTTAGCGGAAGATGAGGGATTCAAACCCCCGATACCCGGAAGAGGGTATACCGGATTTCGAGTCCAGCGCATTCGGTCACTCTGCCAATCTTCCTTTTTATTTTATCAGATGCAAAAGTAATACATTTTTTGCATCTGACAAAATATTGCTGTTATTTTTTAACTATATTAACCCCGCTTTATAGGATTTTATACTATAGTTTTTACTGTTGCTGCAGAAATCTGTCGGCTTCGATGGCAGCCTTGGCTCCCGAGCCTGCGGCAACAACACCCTGGCGGTAGATTGGGTCGGCCACATCGCCTGCTGCGAAAACACCCGGAATGTTGGTGGTGGCAGTACCTGGCACTACTTTGATGAAGCCCTGCTCGTCGAGATCTATCTGCCCCTTGAAGAGGTCGGTGTTAGGCTTATGTCCGATAGCCAGGAAGAATCCGTCGATGCTGATGTCAAACTTCTCTTCGTTGGCTTCGCCCACGTGACGCACGAGATGAGCACCTTCTACACCGTTCTCGCCGAAGAGCCCCAGCGTATTGGTTTCGAACAGAATCTCGATGTTCTCCTTGTTCTTTACACGCTGCTGCATGATTTCTGAAGCACGGAGATAAGGCTTGCGCACAATCATGTAAACCTTCTTGGCAAGTCCGGATAGATACATAGCTTCTTCGCAGGCAGTATCGCCACCGCCCACTACGGCTACGGTGCGCTTGCGGTAGAAGAATCCGTCACAGGTAGCGCAGGCTGAAACGCCCTGTCCGCGATATTTCTCTTCATCGGCAAGACCCAGATATTTGGCAGATGCACCTGTGGCGATGATCACGGTTTCTGCCTCAATCTCGTTGTCGCGCTCATCTGTAAGATGAAATGGGCGTGAGCTGAAATCTGCCTTCACGATGCTTCCGTCTCTCATTTCGGCTCCGAATCGGGCTGCCTGTTCCTTCATGTCCATCATCATCTGTGTTCCGTCTACGCCGTTAGGATAGCCCGGAAAGTTTTCTACCTCTGTGGTGATGGTGAGCTGTCCGCCCGGTTGCATACCCGAATAGAGTACTGGCTGCAGGTTGGCTCTGCCGGCATAAATGGCAGCCGTATATCCTGCAGGACCGCTACCTATAATTAATGTCTTTATCTTTTCCATTTTTATCTTATAGTTATATTTTTGTTTCTGATGGCTAGAAATGAGCCATTTTCTTTGCAAAGGTACATCAAAACAATGAGAAATCAAAATAAAAATACAATATTTTTCTTTTCTTGCATAAATTATTGCTTTCGTTTGAAGAATTATTGTTATCTTTGCACCCGAAAATAAGATGCTCCGGAAAGAACATCAATTAGAAAAAACGAAAAATATTTACTTGATATATGAATCAGATTAAGAAGATTGTACTGACGGGTGGACCTTGTGCGGGCAAGACTACCGCTATGGTTAAGGTGATTGAACATTTCTCCAGTCTCGGCTATAAGGTCTTTACCATTCCCGAGGTTCCAACCATGTTCACCCAGGCGGGCATGAATTATCTCACCTCCAACAAGGATTTTTTCTTCGAGGGCGAGAAGGCTACTTTCCAGACTCAGATCAACCTGGAAGACAGTTTCCAGCGCATGGCTGAAACATTGCAGCAGCCGGTCATCATCGTCTGCGATCGTGGTACGATGGATATTTCTACCTATCTCACTCCCGATTTCTGGCACCGCATCATCTCTGAAGAGGGTTATACAGATGCCCAGCTTCGCGACCGCTATGATGCTGTGCTGCATCTGGTGAGTGCTGCTGATGGTGCCGAGCAGTTTTATACTACAGCCAACAATGCGCAGCGCCTGGAGAAGGCGGATGAAGAAGGACTGAAGATAGCGCGAGAGTTGGACAAGAAGATTGTTTCTGCATGGAAGGGTCATCCTCATCTCAGGGTAATCAATAACCACGAAGATTTCAACAACAAGCTGAACCGTGTGCTCAAGGAGATAAGCAATGTGCTTGCCATTCCGCAGCCGATCGAGGAGGAGCGAAAATATATCGTGAAGCTGACGGGCGAGGTTCCTAATGCGATAGACAGCGATATTGTTCAGACTTATCTTACGGGTGAGCCGGGCAGCGAGATTCGTCTTCGCCGTCGCGGTTTTGAGGGAGGCAAGTATGTGTATGTTCACACCACCAAGAAGCGTATTTCAGACAATGAGCAGATTGAGACCGAGCGACAGATTAATGCCAATCTTTACGAGAGTATGCTTCAGCAGGCTGACCCTTACCGCCAGCGCATTCATAAGCATCGCAAGAGTTTTATCTGGAAGGGCCAGTATTTCGAGCTCGACGAATTTCTTGAGCCGGTTTCCGACCTGATGATTCTTGAAACCCGCGGCATTTCTGCCAACGAGAGTGTGAAGTTTCCTCCTTTCATCCAGGTGCTGGAGGATATTACGGGCAACAGCAAATATTATAATTATAACATAGCGCTGAAGCGGTAAATCAGCCGAAAATGTAAAAAGTTACGGAGATAATTCATATTCTCCGTAACTTTTTACAAAGTCATCTTATATCAATACTGCGTTAAATTAATATTTAATCGTCTGTAAATCAATAACTTATATTA
>OAUQ01000049.1_pt1 | contig 56035 bp, 36 predicted proteins | sample 1476151 | NCBI WGS metagenome assembly OAUQ01 (sample SAMEA2580008, study PRJEB22360) | human gut metagenome | biome: human gut; feature: human-associated habitat; material: faeces | place: Denmark | collected 2008/2010 | reverse complement strand
AAAGTATGGGATCTGATCGCTCACATGGCTTCTGTAAACTGCTAATCAGTTAAATAACCATATAGCGAAAGCCGCTCGGTTTTACCGGGCGGCTTTTTTTGTGTATTCTTTTCTCTTGGGCTATTTCTATTCTCTGTCTTCAGTGTAGAAAAAGGATGCTGAAAGAATTACCCGTATGTTATAACTTCATGCCGGTGATAGACTGTGGATATTGGAAAAGGATGCTAAAAGAATTGCCCCTTTGCACATTAGGGGGGGAGTGCAAAGGGGCATTTTGCTGCGCAGTTTATAACGAATTTGCAGCTATTTGAATGTGAAGTGGTGTCTTTTACGTAAGAATAAACGTCTGCTTTCTCTTTAAATCAATTCATCCGACGTATATCCTTTTGGCAGAGGACGGCAATTATAGCTGGAAGCCATAATTTCTCCGTATGCTCCGGCAGAACGTAATGCGAAAAGATCGCCACGTTTTGCACGGTTCAGGTCAATGGCCTTTCCAAATACGTCCGATGATTCACAGATTGGTCCTACCACATCGTAGGTTTCAGTGGCTTCGTCGGATGTAATGTTTTCTATTTTGTGATAAGCTTGGTAAAGAGCCGGACGGATGAGGTCGGTCATACCTGCATCAACTATCGCAAATTGCTTGTTGGTTCCCTGCTTAATATAAATTACTTTGGTGATGAGGCTTCCACACTGTCCTACAACAGAACGTCCCAGTTCGAAATGCAGAGTCTGCTGGGGGCGCAGTTTCAGATGCTTGTGGTAAGTCGCAAAGTAATCGGCAAAATCAGGAATAGGCTGGCGGTTGGGGTGAGCGTAATCGATACCTAATCCGCCTCCGACATTGATGTGCTCAACGATAATCTGACGTGCGTAGAGTTTTTCCTGTAATTCATTTACACGGTTACACAAAGCAACGAAATCACCCATATCCAAGATCTGCGAACCAATGTGGAAATGTAGACCGACAAATTTTACATTGTTCATTTCGAGTGCACGGTCGATTACTTTATCCATGTCCTGCATGCTGATGCCGAATTTATTTTCTGCCAGTCCGGTAGTAATATTGGCATGAGTATGTGCGCCTACGTCAGGGTTAATGCGGAAAGCAACACGTGCAATCTTTCCTTTTGCAGCTGCCAGTTCGTTGATGACTTCCAGTTCTGGAACCGATTCTACATTGAAGCAGAAAATATCGTGGTCCAGACCCAGATTGATTTCACGGTCTGTTTTTCCAACTCCGGCATATACAATCTTACTTGCAGGGAATCCTGCCTTGATAGCTGCCGATATTTCACCTCCACTCACGCAGTCGGCTCCTAATCCGTGCTCGCGGATAATGCTTAATACCTTCGGATTAGCATTGGCTTTTATTGCATAATGTACGCAAAACTTATTGTATTTGGCAGCTTCTGTGCGGATTACGTTTAATGTGTCGCGTAACAGGTTTGCGTCGTAATAATAAAATGGAGTTTCCAGTTCACGGAATTTATTAATAGGGAATGTTCCTTTCATATATATATAGTTAAAAAAACGGACGACATAATTTAATGATAAATTGTATCGTCCGCTTTCCGATGAGATTATTTATTGTTAAATAATACGTCGCTTAAAGCTTGTAATGCTCTCTTCTTGTCAGACTCTCTGATCAGGAAAGAGATGTTGTAGTTACTTCCACCGTACGAAATCATGCGTACCGGTATATCTTTCATTGCCTGAATGGCTCTTGCTTCGAAGCCGATGTTCTCCCATTCTAAGTCGCCCACTACACAAACGATACACATGTCGTGGTCTACAGTAACCGTACCGTATTTTTTCAGATCGTTTACGATTTCGTTCAGGTGCTTAGTATTGTCGATGGACATGGAAACGCCTACTTCCGAAGTGCAGACCATATCGATAGGGGTCTGATAGCTTTCGAATATTTCGAATACTTTGCGCAAGAAGCCATGAGCAAGTAACATGCGGCTCGATTTAATTTTGATAGCCGTAATGTTATCTTTAGCAGCGACTGCCTTTATTTTTCCCTTTTCTGTTTCATTAGAAATCAGGGTACCCGGTGCACTTGGTTCCATTGTGTTGAGCAGACGTACCGGAATATTTGCATACTTGGCAGGCTGTACACAAGTCGGATGCAGAATCTTTGCACCGAAATATGCCAGTTCAGCAGCTTCTTCAAAATGAAGTTGGCGTACAGGCGAAGTTTTATCTACTACACGCGGATCGTTGTCGTGCATTCCGTCAATATCGGTCCATATCTGAATTTCCGAAGCGTTTATGGCAGCACCTATCAGTGAAGCGGTATAGTCACTTCCACCACGTTGCAAATTGTCGATTTCTCCATAGGCATTGCGACAGATAAATCCTTGTGTAATATAGATTTCTTGTCCGGGATGTGCTTCGAGTTGTGCTGATAATTTTTCGCGAATGTAGTTCAAATCGGGCTCACTATTTTTGTCTGTGCGCATAAATTCCAAAGCCGGAATCAGGACAGCCTTTACACCTTGTTCGCAAAGATAATTTGTAACCATATTGGTAGAAATGATCTCTCCTTGAGCCAAAATGACCTTTTCTTCGAACAGTGTAAATATATCCTTTGTGAAAGATCGGATGTAGTCGAATACCGATTTTACGAACTCCAGAGTCTTCTGTTTGTACTCTTCAGTAGAGAAAAGTTCATCAATATGCTGTTTGTACTTAGCTTCCAGCTTATTGATTACTTCGTTTGCTCCTTCGGGATTTTTCTTGTATAGATAATCCGAAATTTCGACCAGTGTATTGGTCGTACCCGACATTGCAGACAATACTACTATTTTCTGCTCGCCATCAGTAATTAATTTGGCAACATCTTTCATTCTCTGTGCAGAGCCTACAGATGTTCCTCCAAACTTTAAGACTTTCATTTCTAGTTTCGAATTTTAATTGTTCTATAAAATACTCTTTCTTTTGTGCGCAAATATACGAATATTTTAGAGTTCTTTTCAAGTAATGTTTCTAAAATCTGTAACAATTTGTCTTTTTTAGTACTCATTTGCCTCGTTCAAATGGTGCTGTTCGCAACGGTATACCTTGCCGGGAAACTCTGTGGGAAGGTTCAAATTGTGGGTTGTCATGATGATGGCTGAACCTTGTAAACAGATTTCGCGGAGCAGGCTGACAATATTTCTTCCCGTTTCAACGTCCAGATTGCCGGTCGGTTCATCGGCAAGAATAATCTCAGGCTTGTTCAGAATGGCCCGTGCGATGACAATACGTTGCTGTTCTCCTCCTGAAAGTTCGTTGGGCATTTTGTAACCTTTGTTTTCCATTCCGACCAGACGTAGTACTTCATCGATGCGGTTTTCTCTGTCTACTCTTTGTTTCCAGCCTGTGGCACGCAGCACAAAATCCAGATTGTCGTATACCGTACGGTCGGTGAGTAACTGAAAATCCTGAAAGACAATGCCTAATTTCCTTCGTAATCCAGCAACATCCTTTTGTTTGATGGTGCGCATATCATGCCCAAGGACGTAAGCTTCTCCTCCGCATATATCCAGTTCGCCATAGATGGTTTTTAGAAAGGTTGATTTTCCACTTCCTACTTTGCCGATCAGATAGACAAACTCTCCCTTTTTCAATTCGAAGTTTACATTATTCAGGACACCTAATTCCTGCTGGTTGATGTCTACTCCCTTATAAACGATAAGTGGCTGTTCTTCCATACTGATCAGTGCTTCTTCCAGGTTTCGCTGTGACGCTCTTTCAGTTCACGTGCCAGGTCTTCGATGCGGTAACCTTTTGAGGTCAGCAATACGATGAGGTGATACAGTAAGTCTGCACCTTCATAGATGAGTCGTTCGTCGGTACCGTTGCATGCTTCTATTACGGTTTCTACGGCTTCTTCACCGACTTTCTGCGCCATTTTGTTTACTCCAGACTTGAACAGGCTTGTAGTATACGATTTCTCAGGCATTTCTTCGTGACGCTTGTCGATGAAGTCTTGCAATTCCTTCAGGAACATGATGTCCTGTTCATTTTTTTCTCCCCAGCAAGTATCGGCACCCGTGTGGCATACCGGACCGGCAGGGTTAGCTTTTATCAGTAAAGTATCGTTGTCGCAGTCGGCTGCAATGGAAACTACGTGCAGGAAATTACCACTTTCTTCTCCCTTTGTCCACAAGCGGTTCTTCGTACGGCTGAAGAAAGTTACTTTTCCTGTTTCAACTGTTTTGTTATATGCCTCTTCGTTCATGAAGCCTAGCATCAATACTTTTTGAGTATAGTTATCTTGAATGATGGCGGGAACGAGCCCGTTCATTTTATCGAAATCTAATTTCATATTATTCGTTATTTATGTTATTTAAAGTCTGACGTTAATGCCTTCTTTGCAAAGGTATGATTTTAATTCGGGAATAGAAATTTCTCCAAAGTGAAAAACGCTGGCTGCCAGTGCCGCATCGGCTTTCCCTTTTATGAAAGCATCTTTAAAATGCTCCTTACATCCTGCACCTCCCGAGGCGATGACGGGAATTGTCAGCATGTCGCTGAGCCGTGACAAGGCTTCGTTGGCATAACCGTTTTTTACGCCGTCGTGATCCATGCTTGTAAACAATATTTCACCGGCTCCACGTTCATTTGCTTCGTGCGCCCAATCGAAGAGATCTCTGTCGGTTTCTTTTCTGCCACCATTCAGATAGCATTTCCATCCGTCGGGTGTCTGTCGGGCATCGATGGCAACAACGCATACCTGCGAACCGAAATGTGCTGCAATATCGTCTATCAGTTGCGGGTTACGGATAGCTGCGGAATTGATGGAAACCTTGTCGGCTCCGGCATTGAGCAGGCGGTCTACATCACTCAGTTCATGGATTCCTCCGCCAACAGTGAAAGGAATATTGATATGAGCCGCGATACGTTTTACCAGTTCCGTGAAAGTCTTGCGACCTTCGAAGCTGGCAGTTATGTCCAGATACACCAATTCGTCTGCCCCCTGTTCACTGTATGCCTTGCCTAGTTCTACCGGATCGCCCGCCTGACGGAGATTGACAAAGTTTGTTCCTTTTACAGTCTGCCCGTCTTTGATGTCCAGACACGGAATGATACGTTTTGCTAACATGATATTGTTGTCTTTTATTTACATATAACGACTTAGTTCTCTTAGAGATATTTTCCCTTCATACAAGGCTTTTCCTACAACTACGGCAGGAATGCCTGCTTCGTGAAGCTTCAGAATGTCATCCAGACTGCTTACGCCTCCACTTGCTATCAGGTGTAACTCGGGATAAGCAGCCATAATGTCTTTATAGAGTGGGGTGGAAGGACCTTCCAGCATTCCGTCGCGGCTGATGTCGGTACAGAGGACTTTGGTAATTCCTTTCTTGATGTAATAATCTAAGAACGGCATTAGTTCTTGCGAACTTTCCTCTTTCCACCCGCTGATTGCTATCTTATTGTCCTTGACATCGGCCCCAAGGATGATTTTATCGTTGCCGTATTTGTCCAGCCACTGGCAGAACAGGTCTGGCTGTTTGACGGCGATGCTTCCCAAAGTTACCATCTGGGCTCCGTTTTCGAAGGCGATGGCTAAGTCTTCGTCGCTTTTTACACCCCCTCCGAAGTCGATTATCAGGGATGTCTGACTGGCAATTCTGTCGAGAACACGATAATTTACTACGTGATGTGAAGCTGCGCCATCCAGATCGACCACATGCAAACGGCTGATTCCGTATGCTTCAAATTCCTTGGCAACTTCCACAGGATTCTCATTGTATACCTTTTGAGAATCGTATTTGCCTTGTGAAAGGCGTACACATTTCCCATCAATAATATCGATGGCAGGGATAAATTCTATCATAATGCGTTAAATGGCTGTTGAGATATGTTTATAAATCGAGGAAATTGGAAAGAATTTTTTCTCCGGTTTTCCCGCTTTTTTCAGGATGAAATTGTGTTGCATAGAAATTATCTTTGTGCAACGCCGAGCTATAAGACAAAATATAGTCGGTCTGAGCCGCGGTACATTCGTTCAAAGGAACATAATAACTATGCACAAAGTAGACAAATTCCTCGTTGCCTAAACCTTCGAATAATTTGCTCTGAAGATGAGTAATGGTATTCCATCCCATGTGGGGAACCTTATCTTCATGCCGCAAAGACTGGAAGCGTTTTACTTCTGCATCGAATATGCCCAGACAATCCACATCTCCTTCTTCAGAGTGTTTGCACATGAGCTGCATGCCCAGACAAATACCCAATACGGGTTGCTTCAGCCCTTTGATAAATAGGTCAAGCTGGTTTTCCCGTAAATATAGCATGGTGTTTCGTGCTTCTCCTACACCGGGGAAGATTATTTTGTCCGCCTTTTGCAGGATTTCCTTATCGGCGGTAATGATTGGTTCCACTCCCAGGCGGCGTAAGGCGTAATCTACGGAAAAGATATTGCCTGCGTTGTATTTTATAATAGCTACATTCATCCTTTTTTCTCTTTAATTTGTAGGTTTTGCAAAAGTAACGAATTATTGTGAACTTCCTATTATTTATAACAAAAAGTTCGATGATGGGTTTTGTATGTGACAAGTATTTCGAAAAGTGTATAAATTTTGGGTTTTCTATAAATAATATGATGAGAGAGTAAAAAAGAATTTGCCTACAAATTCTTGCGAATTAAGGAAAAAGTACTACTTTTGCATCCGCAATCGAGAGAGAAAGCAACGAAACAAAAATTTCATGGTGCGTTAGTTCAGTTGGTTAGAATACATGCCTGTCACGCATGGGGTCACGGGTTCGAGCCCCGTACGCACCGCTGAGACTCAAGATAACTGAGAGTCTGAAAGCGAAAAAGTCCACAATTTCAACGAATTGTGGACTTTTTTTGTATCCAGCAAGTGCCAATCCAAGGACATCAAACAGCCCACTTCGGACAAAGTTCCGTTACCAAATCGTTACAGAAAAACCGACGTCTGATAATTGTAACGGTATGTGGTGAAAAATATAGAGGTACTTTTGAGTAAAAGCAGACTTTATTTTTAGCTTGACACGTTCGTGATGAGATCTTATCGCATTCGTGTTGAGATGTCATCACGCTCGTGATGACATTGAAGCACGTTCGTATCAATATATATTCTGAAGTTTTTATTCTCATTTTTAAGGCGATGATGTATTACCATTATATGAACAATCTCATGTTTATGCTGTGTGAGAATTTAACGTTCCGCTGTTGATAAAAATATGTTTACTGATTTTTGCTTTATTCGAAAAAGTCCTAATTTTGCATCGCCTTTTGAATAGCAAAGCAATTATGGAAAATTATATGGCAAAAGCGGCAGACGCTTTCTTGACAAGTCGTCCTTACGGTATTCGTCTGGATTTCAGACGAAAAGGATTTGTCCTTTTTAATCATAATATGAATACGCTGGGTAATAATGTACCTTGTCGGGTGGATATGCTTCCGTTGGAGAATTTCGATGTAGAAGATATTCCTCAGTTGGGGAACCGTATCGTCAGAAACGGAGATGTGATGGATATTTTCTTCTATAGTGAGACAAGTAATCCGTATGCAGGCGACAGGCTCGATTTTGAAAAATTGAAGGCTTATAACAAATATATTTACCCGCTCGCTCTTCTGCTGGATCGTAATTTGTAGACTTTTTAGAGTGATAGGGTAAAGAAAAGTCCCTTTCGGATCTTGAAAATCAGGAGCACGAAATAAATAGAATCCTTCTCCATAGATGAAAAGTGTGAAACAGCTGTGGAGAAGGAATATTCTTTTTGCTCAGACGGTTGCTTATTCAGCAGTGTCGAACACTTATTTCTTCAGGGCACGATAGATTCTATCGTCATCGACGGAGGCAGTTATATATAGTCGGCCACGGCCTTGAGTGAATCGTTTGTGTTTCCCATTGCGACCCCTATGCCGGCTTTTCTGACATAAAGACGGTCGAACAGATTTCATTGCTGAAATATTCCAAGACTTCGTGTGGAGTAGATTTTCTGCTCAGCACGGCAGACAGTGAGGAAAAGTGTGGTTGGTTTAATATAGAAAAATACTATAAGACCGATTTATTTGAATGCTATTTTCCCCGGAAAGCAGTAGGCTATCTGTTTTTGTCGGGCAGAAAAATCGAATTACACGATGGCATGGTACCTGTTGTTTCTTCTTATCAGCAGCAGGAATGGCATGTAAACATGGATGATCTGTAATATACGATTCTCGTTTTTCAAGAGGAATTTATCAACTTGTTTTTGTCTGACAAGTATTTTATGCAAGGCTGTTGTATTGTTTTCAGAATGACTATCCGACCTTTTTTCGACATGGATCTTTTTGAAATGGATGGTTTTCTGGCTCTGCGTGGGAAAAAGAGGAAGGAGCTGCGGAAACCTGTGGCTGACAGCTATCATTTGATTGTGGCGTATTTATATCAGTTTTTGCTGTTGCTCAACCGTTTTTATACTAAACACCTTAACTTACCCGACGGCTTTGCCTCTGAATAGCCGTGCCTATCAGTATAAACAGTTGCTGGAGAAGAATATTTTCAGAAGGTACGTGTAAGCGATTATGCTGAGATAATGGGAGTGAGTCGTGTTTCACTAAATAAGGCTGTGGTCAGGGAGTTTGGAATTTCGGCAGCCCTCTGCGGGAACAGCGGCTGTTGCAGGAAATAAAAAATGATTTGTTGTTTACGGCTTTTTCTGTAAAGGGAATAGCTTTTCGTCTGCATTTCTCGGAACCGACTCATATGATACGCTTTTTCAAGCAGCAGACGGGATAGACCATTACGCAGTTCCTGTAGGAAACGAAAAATGGGGAAGATTCTCAAAATGGTAATCATGGAAGTGATTTAGGTAGAAGCTCCTTTTTCAGGAAAATCTGTTTCTGCCGCCATAGAAATATTAATCGAATATGGAAATAATACAATCGAATTATTGAAGACGAAATAGACGAAGCGGAAGCTATTGTTGTAGGAGGAGTTTCCGGCATGTCGGCAACTTCTGGTTTATCTTTTATTATCAGGATAATGTTGTTCAGGGATTGCGTAATGGCGTGGAGTAGAAACAATAGATGCCAGCACAGCTGGCATCTAAATATCATAGGCAGGCATCTTGAGAAGTGCTGTCTGTTCCGTTATTTTACATCGGGAAAAGCCTTTTTCCAGATGTCTTGTCGTAAGTCAACAAGCGTAAGGACGGTAATCAATGATTGTGCTTTAGGCAGGGTACCATCATTGTAATCTAAAGGAGTAATATAAGCTCCTGGCATTATTCCTTCTTTATATATTATCTTAAATCTTTTAACTACACCATGATTGGGCTCGTTATCCGACATATTATTGTCACAGTAGTAGATAAATGATACATAACCTTCTGCATCAAATTCGGCTCCCCAGATGGTCATAGAATGGAGTTTTGCATCAGAGCCGGCGAATCCGCTTGCTGTAAATCCGATCGCTTTGTGTGAACGGAAAGCATCCTTTATCCATTGGTTAAAGTTTTCTTTTGAAGTATTGTGAGTTTCTGTAGCAATTACATCTTTTGTTGAGAACACTTTGCTAAAAAATCCCTTAAAATCTTCGTTGTAGCTGTATATCAGGTTCTTCTTATCTCCGTTGATGAACCAGTTTACTCCTCCGGTATCCCAGCTTCCTTTATTAGGATAGGAAGCTTTGAAGAAATTAAACACTTCGCTGTGATCTTGGTGATCTGGTGTCATCAGTTGATATCCTTTGGGGCAAGTAGTACCGTATTTGGTTTCGTAAGCTTCGACATACTTCTTATTCTGCTCCAGCCACCAGTGTATTAGGTTGGAAGCCGATGCAGCCCAGCACATATTGCCGTCGCCTTTGTAATTAAATGTCTTATTGCAGTCGTACCATCCGCAGCCTTCCGTCCAGGTGAAATACTGTGCTTCGTTAGGCAGACCTATTTTTTCGTAGGCAATGCGCATCCATTCTCCTTTAGGGAAAGATTCTGTTATTACATTATATGAGGGAATGTGTTCTTTTCCCGGGAACGGAGGCGAGGTAATGCCATATACCCAATATGCCTGGTTGCTGAATTCCATATCGGCGTTGCCTCCTTCTTCAGCCGGTTTCAGTGTCAGGTTCAGGGTTGTCTGCATACCTGGAGCAAAATTTTCTATCTGAGAGTCGATTGGATAGGTTACACTTTTCCCTTTACTGGTCAGTCGGATAAAGCCTTCATCGCCACGATAAGCTTTTGCTTCCTGCGGGAGAATGATGGCTGTATAAGTATTGGCCGTTTCCTGTTGAGGGGTTATCCATTTGTAGGTGGAAGAAGCATTTCCTTTTAGGCTAACTTTTCCGTCGGTGATGGATATATTCCCATCGGTCAGACTTCGTACTTCTATTTTCAAGTCATCGGGTACGGTACCTTTCAGGTTGATAATAATACGGTGTAATGCGTGCTGAAATTGCAATGTAGCGGATGTGCTGTTTGCGTCTACCGTAGTATTTGCAAAAAGAATGTCGGCTGCATTGTATTTTTCTTTATTGTTTTGTTCAACAGACAAGCTGATGTCTCTTGTTGTTGCGTCATCCGTCGATTGTGGAAGTAGAGGGAAAATTCCCGAGAGCTGAAGTACTCCTTTGTTATATTTATCGCGTTGCAGGTTAGGACTCCACTGTCCGTTGCTGTATGTTAGCTGAGTTGTAGTGGTTTTATTTTCAGATACGATTTGAATTTCGATGCGATCATTGTCTGTAAAACTGCCTTTACCTTCAGAGCCTATTACGGCACGGCTCTGCTGTCCGGAGGGACTTTCCATCCATCCCGTCTGGAAACAGGTTAATGAAAGGCTGTTGTCTTGACTAGTAAAAATATCCTCTGACTGATTGCATGAGCTTAGAAAAAGCAGGAAGCTGGAGAATATGGTAACAATTGTGTTAGTCTTCTTCATAATTATTATATGGTTTCCGTTATTCTTATTTATATGTATACATAAAAAAGGCATAAATTGTTCATTTAAAATGCTGAAAAAGAAATCTTATTTTGATAAGATCGTTTGGCGTTGTTGCATTTTTTTTCTTTGCCATAAAAGGTAACCGATACAGATCAGCAACGATACGGTTGTAGAAAGGGGCGGAGCGTATCCCATCCAGAAAAGGGTCGTCGGATCAATGTGGCTGAAGGCCCACGATAGAGGTATACGGAAAAAGAATGTGGCTATGAGGCTGTGTATCATGGGAAACCACGAGTTGCCCTGTCCACTGAAATAAGAATTTATACAAAACACGAAGCTTACAATGATACAGTCGATGCTGTACCCCCGCAAATAGGTTGCTCCCATAGCGACTACGGATTCGTCATCTGTAAAGATTCTTACAAGGGTTTCCGGTAAAAATTGTGAGTAGACACAGACTGAAATACCGAATACTAATGCCATTGCGATGCCCGAACGCAGACATTGGTTCATACGGTGGATGAGGCCGGCACCATAATTTTGTGCGGTCATGGCAGCAACGGCCGATGAAATAGCTACGGGAGGCAGCATGGCAAACACGATGATTTTTTCGACTACACCTAATGCTGCCGACGCGATGACCCCCATTTGATTGACGATAATCGTAATAATCAGGAAGGAAATATTGATCAGTGCATCTTGCAGGGCGATGGGAGCTCCCAGGAATACGACCCGTCGTGACAGATTTCCGTTCAGGCGGATGTCATGTCGGGTAAATGGGAAACTAAAACCTCGGCGATGCAGGAACCATAAGGCAGTCAGGAAACTGATTCCTTGCGACGAGATGGTGGCAATTGCTGCTCCTGCCGCACGCATATGCAGGCCTCCTACCAGAGCAAAGTCAAGTATAACATTGACCATACAGGCCAATGCTACAAAATAGAGTGGAGTGCGGGAATCGCCGAGTCCACGAAGTATTCCGCAGACAACATTATAACCTATGATAAAAGGAATACCCAGTGAGCAGATTAGCAGATACATTTCTGTATCGTGCATGGCTTCGGCCGGAGTATGCATGATGCAGGCTATGGGATTATGCAGAATCGTCATCAATAGTGTGAGCAGGATTCCTGTGATAGTGAACAGCCATACCGACGAACCTATAATGGAAGCTGTTTCTTTGTAGTTGCGTGCTCCGGTAGCTATGCCGATGAGAACAGTCACTCCGGTAGTCAGTCCAAGGATAATACCTGTAATGGTTTGCATCACTTGACTGCCTATTGCTACTCCGGCTACGCTTGCTGCATCATCGAACTGCCCTACGACAAACAAGTCGGCACCACCATATAAGGCTTGCAATACATTGGCCAGCAGGTAAGGTACGGCAAACTGAAACAAGACTTTTGATACATTCCCTTGCGTTAAATCAAGCTCTTTCATATACTTCCGATAACAATGTCTGATTTGATAAATAAAAAGCCGGATAAGTTGATTGGTTTTACCCAGTCATCTTATCCGGCTTTTTATTGCCCTCCGATGAGGATTACAAAACGCTCTTATCCGATGTGCATGCAAAAGTAGGATGAATTATCGGTGTAATCAAATATCCAAGCACATTTCTTATAAGAGATTTCAGAAAATCATTTGTTGGTTTGCATAATGATTTCAGACAAAAAAGGAATCGTTTGCAACAGTTTGGAACGAATATTAGCAAAGAGTTCGCACTTTTTTAATAGAGTTTATGAAAAGCGCTGATTTTTGATAAAAAAGTATCAACCCTTCTTTGTGTAGATGTACTATATTTGCAGAAAATACTATGATATATGAAAAACAAAAACTATTTGTCAGGCTTATTATTCTGTGGCATGATCGCAGGATTTTCTTTGTCTGTTTCAGCAGAAACTCGTCAAAACGATAAAGTATTTATATCTTCCGATGATTCTCACATTGTTTATATGGGAAGAATCAGCAGAACCGTTCCTCATATGGTACGTTTCACCTATCCGGGTGTCAGTATCTTTGCCAATTTTGAAGGTACTTCCTTGCAGATGAAAGTGAAGCCCGGAAGTGGAGCTTTCATGGTGGAGATCGACGACGAGCTGCCTTATCGAATCAACTATTCGGCAAACGACTCTATACAGACTTTGGCAGAGGGACTACCCGAAGGCACTCATCGGGTACGTATCATGTATGCAATAGAAGGATATGAGCTGAAGCCTGCGTTCAAAGGCTTTTATTTGGACAATGGATGTCGCCTTGCGGAGGCTCCGGTCTTGCCCGAACGTCGGATTGAATTTATCGGCAATTCCATTACTTGCGGATATGGAGTAGAATCGGAGAATCCGAAAGATCCGTTTACCTACGACACTGAAAATCATTTTTATACCTATGCGGCCCGTACAGCGCGGGCTCTGAAGGCACAACATCTAGTCGTAGCTCGTTCGGGAATAGGAATATATCGTAATTATGCCGGACCTCGTTCGGGTAGCAAAGACTGTATGCCTGCTATGTACGAACAGGTACTTTTTACAGATTCTACCGAACTGTGGAACCATGCTCTGTATACTCCCGATGTTGTATGCGTCAACTTGGGGACAAACGATATAAGTTTGAATGATTATGACATGGACTTGCTGACCGATGGCTATCGTCGGTTTATGAAAAAGCTCCGTTCCATTTATCCGAAAGCCAAGCTGGTTTTGCTGAGCGGTTCTATGACGGACAGTCAGGCACTGAGTGATTTAAAGAAAGCCATGGATACGGTTGCCGACGAAATGCATAAAAACGGGGACAAAGAGGTCTATCGTTTCGATATGTCTCCGCAGACGGGTTCATTGGGAATGGGAGCCAGTTATCACCCGTCTATGCGACAACATCAGAAAATGGCGTCTGAACTGACCGCCTTTTTGAAGAAGTTGATGAATTGGTAAATGAAAAATGTTATTTAAAATATTACAGCAATGAAGAAATGGATTATAAGTGCTTGCTTGTTGATGATGCAGGCCGGAGCATGGGCAAAGGTAACCCTGCCCGACATTATGAGTGACAATATGGTGTTGCAGCAACAGACGGAGGCTTGTCTGTGGGGAAAGGCTAATGCCAATGCCGAAGTAACTATCCGTCCGTCGTGGAATAATGAAGCCTATAAGGTGAAAGCCGGTGCCGATGGTAAGTGGATCGCTAAAATTCAGACACCTACCGCAAGCTATCAGACTTATACGATTTCGATTTCCGATGGCGAGGAAGTGAAGCTAAACAACGTATTGGTAGGAGAGGTTTGGTTCTGTTCCGGACAGTCGAATATGGAAATGCCTCTACGTGGTTTCTGGAATTGTCCGATAGCTGGAGCCAACGAAACGATAGCTACTGCGTCGAAGTGGAAAGGAATCCGTGTGGCTACAGTCGAAAAGAACGGACAGTTGCAGCCTGTCGACGAGTGTAAGGGAAGCTGGAAGGTGAGCAATCCGGAAAATGCTCCTGCCTTTAGTGCAACAGCCTTCAATTTTGCCATGATGATGAATCAGGTATTGGATATTCCGATTGGTATCATCAATTGCAGCTGGGGTGGTTCGATGGTAGAAGGATGGTTGCCCCGTGAGATTGTTTCGCAGTATCCCGACATCGACTTGAAGCGTGATATTCGTAAGGAAGAAGGACACGACTGGTGGCATTATATGAGTCCGACGCTGATGTACAACGGTATGCTGAAGCCTTTGCAAAATTATACCATCAAAGGGTTCTTGTGGTATCAGGGAGAATCGAACGTGGGCAAGCACAAGACGTATGCCGAACGCTTGAAGACCATGGTGGAACTTTGGCGTAAAGAGTGGGGGCTGGGCGAACTTCCGTTCTATTATGTAGAGATTGCTCCTTTCAACTCTACGGAAACGACAGCCAGCGCCTACTTGCGTGAAGCACAGTTCAAGGCGCAGTCCATCATCCCGAATAGTGGAATGATTTCGACAAACGATCTGGTACAGCCTTATGAGATAAAGAATGTTCATCCCAAGAACAAGACAGATGTAGGAAAACGTCTGGCTTATATGGCTCTGAGCAAGACCTATCATGTGCCGGGCATAGAAGCTTACGGTCCGGTTTACAAATCAATGGAAGTAAAAGACGGTGCCGTTATCTTGTCGTTCGACCATGCAGAAGAGGGCTTTAACCGCTTGTCGGGCATGGAAGGTTTCGAAGTAGCCGAAAGTGATAAGGTCTTTTATCCGGCAAAGGCTGAAGTTTTCAATAACTTGCAGATTAAAGTGACATGCGATAAGGTGGCTCAGCCGGTTGCTGTACGTTATTGTTTCCGTGACTTCCAGATCGGAAATGTTGCAGGTTTGCGTGAATTGCCTTTGTATCCGTTCCGTACAGACAATTGGGAATAATAGTAACCGACGGCTTCGATAGACGAAGGAACGTCAGAACTGAAACAATTCCTTCGATGCGTACCGATGACAACTCCAAGATTTGAGACTGTTTTTAAATAGAACTGCTCAAAGTAAAAATCTGATAGATTAAAAATTCAAAGTGAAAAATCTCCTGCTTTTAGCCACGTAATTATCATAAACGAAGGCTAAAGCAGGAGATTTTTTTTAATTGTAATTCATAGCTTATAAGTTGGTTTGTCTATTGTTTTCTATGTTGAGGCAGACTTTCTTTTCGACAAGGAGGTTCAGACTTCAGATAAAAATCTGTTGTAGACATTGCAATGTGGATACGTTTCTTGCGGGAGTATACAATTTGTCTGGAAAATCTTCAGCAGGCGATAAGGCCATTCTCCGTGTCTGTTATGAGAGATTAGGAAAAACGTTGGATAACGTTTGGTCTGGAGAGCATAGTTGTTGCAAAAGAAAAAATAACCGCATCATCCTCCGTTTGCCTGAGAATGATACGGTTATTTACTGCTTATAGTAGACGGTTGGCGGAGTTTGAATTTAAAATCATTCTCTTCTCCGGACAAGTCTTGCCATCTTTTCTCTTTGCCTTTTGCACAGGCAAGTGAAAAGCTCTTACTTCACTTCCTCCAGATACAGTACCCGACTGGAATAATCGTTCTGCTTGTGATAATCTACAATATGATTATAAGGAATCTCCAGTCCGTTCTCCATCAGATATGCTCCGCTGTATGTCTTGCCTTCGAATGCAAGTGGTTGGTTGTCTATCCGGTTCAATTCCGTAATGCGGTAAGTCTTTTCAGGATCGAGTCCTGCCATGGTAACACGCGGCAGATGCTGGTTGACGAAGTGTTCGGTCTTCCACCAATAGAAAGCAGCCTTATCTTTCTCGGGAGTGACATACATCAGCGAAGCAACACCCAAATGATCGTAAGGAGAAACCAGACGATAAATATCTCCCAGTTGTACAATCGGACGAATCTTCTTGTAGTCGGCGATAGCCTTGCGGCACAAATCCTTTTCTTCGTCAGTCATGTTTTTAGGCTGAATCTCCATGCCCAGTCGTCCGCTCATGGCCACATCGATACGGTATTTCAGAGGAATGCTGCGGAAAGTCTGATGATTGGGAGCCGCACTGATGTGCGAAGCCATGGCAATGGCAGGGAAGAAATAAGAGGTTCCCCACTGCATATATACACGTTGCAGGGCATCAGTATTATCGCTTACCCAGAACTCATCGAAATAAGGCAGGTAACCGTAGTTGGCACGACCGCCGCCGCTGGCACAAGCCTGAATGACCAAGTCAGGATATTTGGCGCGGATACGCTGGCATACTTTCTCGAATCCCCGATGATATTCGATATACAGGTGACTCTGATTATCGGCTGTCAGATAATTAGAACCGTGGTTCATGATACTCATATTGGCATCCCACTTGATATAAGCGAGGTCGGGATGCTGTGTCATCAGCTCGTCTACTACCTTGAATACGAAATCCTGTACCTCCGGATTGGCGAGGTCGAGTACAACCTGCGTGCCCCCACGTCCCAAGACCGGATCACGCTGTGGAGCTTTCAGTATCCAGTCCGGATGCTTCTCGTACAGTTCGCTGGTAGTGTTCGCCATTTCCGGCTCAATCCAAAGACCGAATTTGATGCCGTGCTTCTTAGCATCCTTTATCAATCCTTCGATTCCATCGGGCAATTTGTTCTTATCAACCACCCAGTCGCCCAGTGAAGAGGTGTCGTTCTTGCGCGGATATTTATTGCCGAACCATCCGTCGTCCATGACAAACAATTCGCCGCCCATCGAAGCGATGTCGCCCATCATCTGATCCATCCCCTGCTGATTGATGTCGAAATAGACTCCTTCCCAGCTGTTCAGCAGAATATCGCGTACCTTATTCCCATGAGCCAGTTTATACATTCTTCCCCATTTATGGAAATTGCGGCTTGCTCCGCTCAGTCCTTCGTCGGTATAGGTCAGGGCAACGGCTGGAGTACGGAATATTTCTTTCTTGGGAAGCGTGTACGACGAGTTCTCTTCGTTGATGCCCGCATAGAACTGATGATAGTCACTGTCGTCGGTATCGATTCTTAACTTGTAGTTGCCCGTATAGCAAAGTGCGGCTCCGATGACCCGACCTTCGTTTTCGCGGGGAGCTCCGTCGAGCGAGAACATCACTTCGGCATGTGAGGTATGCGAGTTGCGCACTCCATCCTTATTCTTGATGACCATCATACCCGGTTGCAGCGGCTCCTGAATGAGCTGTCCTTCGTTGGCCCACGAACCGGCAAGATGAGAAATCCACACATTGCCCCTGCGCACAGGCAAGTAAGCCGATGCAAACTGAGTGAGGTAGACCGGTTTCTTTTCAGAGTGACTGATTTCGGTCCAGGTTTCTATCATGTCGACATTTGTGTAAGCTTTGTAGCATACATCTATATAAAAAGGATAGACTTTGTCTTTCAAGCGGACGGTGGTAAGGGTACTCTGAGCATCTTTGTCCGTATCGACACTGACAATTTCCATCTGGGCGGACATGTTTCCGTCGGCATGTCTTACCGACAGAGCCGTCTCGCTCGGACAATTCATGCCATACACCGGATAAGCCGTATGGTCACAGTTCTTTGCCCCGTCGATGTTCTGCAAGTCAGTTTCACTCAGCTTGTTCCCAAAATAAAGGTATTTCAACTCCCCGCCAGTCGGTGCATTCAGCACAAGAGATGTGTTTGGAGTAGAAATACAGATGTTTTGTGCCCACATGTTTCCGGCAAGCAAGGAGAATCCTGCCAGCAGGCAAATCTTGTTTTTTACTTTCATGCTTTTCATTTTTTGATAACAGATTTATAACTTCGTTTACTCATGTACAAAAATAGGTCTTATTTCACGATAAGACTGATATGGTTTTATCTTATTCTGGGCGAATTACTGTCGGATAAAAAATATTCGTTTAGAGAAACCAGTTAGAATTTGTACAAAAACAAAAAAAATTGTACAAATTTTCAGAAAACCTCGGCAGGTTTTTGAAGAGAGTTTACGATGGTCTTTTCCGGACTTGCGGAAGAAAGAAAGTAGCGTGCCCGAACTTTTCTTTAGACCTTGTGAACAATCATTTTATTTTATACTTTTGTGAATAACAAAGACGAATACTATGGATAAACAATTAAATGATAATTTTATACGGGAAATAACTCCTTTATCAGAGAAGGATTGTTTTTATATAGCCGACAGGCACAAGAAAGAGTTTACATATCCGATGCATTCGCACCGGGAGTTTGAATTGAATTTTGTAGTGCATGCACCCGGGGTACGTCGTATTGTCGGCGATTCGTCTGAGGTAATAGGCGATTATGATCTGGTGCTGATTACAAGTCCCGATCTGGAGCATGTGTGGGAACAGAATACCTGTACTTCTTCGGACATCCGCGAAATAACCATTCAGTTTGTTCCTGCCTTCATTAGTGGCCTGATAGATACCAATCAGTTCGACATGATTCGTAAGATGCTCGACAAGGCGCAGTACGGATTATGCTTTCCGGTAGATGCGGTAATGAAGGTTTATTCGCTTATCGACAGGTTGCCCGAAATGAAGGGCTTCTATGCCGTGATTCATTTTCTTATGCTGCTTTATGAGTTGTCTTTGTTTACCGATCAGGCACGGACATTGTCGAGCTCGTCGTTTGCTAAGATACAAGTCCATTCGGACAGCCGGCGAGTACAGAAAGTGCAGAACTATATAGCGAAACATTATCAGGAGGAGATCAGGCTTGGAAAATTGGCCGACATGGTTGGCATGACGGAGGTTTCTTTCAGTCGCTTCTTCAAGTTGCGAACGGGCAAGAATCTCTCCGACTATATTATTGACTTGCGTCTGGGTCATGCCACTCGTCTGCTTGTCGATTCAACGATGGCCGTAGCCGAAATCTGCTATGAGTGTGGGTTTAATAATCTGTCGAATTTCAACCGTATCTTCAAAAAGAAGAAAAACTGTTCTCCTAAGGAATTCCGGGATAATTACCGGAAGAAACGCAGTATCATTTAGTGAGATAAGGGTAAGAGTCTGTGTGCAGAAAGCGGTTCCCTTTTCATTCTTTTGTCAGGGGATGAAAGGGAGCCGCTTCTTGTCTGTCTGTTGCTGGATAGACGTTCTGTTCCGGTTAAGGAAGAATGAATGAAATATGATAAAATAGTACAGCTATTTTTAGTAGTGATGGTGTATCTTTGCGATAAGTAAATCGAATGGAAATTTATTGATTGGATATTGGATACTATGAAACTGCAAAAAATGAAAACATATTTTTCTCTTTTCAGAGCTTGCTTGTTGCTCTGTTTCGTCATCTTATGTAGTAGTGTTCCTGTACATGCAGCTGTAGAGCGCTTGTCTGTTAAAGGAACTTTTCTAGTAAATGAACAAGGTGATAAGGTTGTACTGAAAGGAGTCAGTATGGGATGGCATAACTGGTGGCCTCGTTTTTACAATGCGTCTGTGGTAAAGATGCTGAAAGAAGACTGGCATTGTACTCTGATTCGTGCAGCTATGGGAGTGGAACCTAAAGGAGCTTATCTGAGTGACCGGCAAAAGGCACTGGATTGTGTCACGACAGTGGCGGATGCAGCCATTGCGAATGATATGTATGTCATTATAGACTGGCATAGCCACGGATTGCGTACCGAAGAAGCAAAGGATTTTTTCAAGCAAATGGCTACTCGATATAAAGGCGTTCCAAACGTAATTTATGAGATTTTTAATGAGCCGGTAAATGATTCATGGGAAAAAGTAAGGAAATATTCCGAAGAGGTTATCAGTAGTATCCGTTCTATAGACCGTGAGGCGCTGATATTGGTAGGAACTCCTCATTGGGATCAGGATATACATCTGGCGGCCGATAACCCTGTTTCGGACGAATATAATGTAATGTATACCCTTCATTTCTATGCGGCTTCTCATAAGGCGTGGTTGCGTGAGCGTGCCGATTATGCCCTGGAAAAAGGGCTTCCAATTTTTGTTTCGGAATGTGCAGGCATGAAAGCGGATGGGGATGGTGAGATTGATCTTAATGAATGGAACCAGTGGCTTTCATGGATGGACAGACACGCCGTCAGCTGGGCTGCATGGTCGATAGCTGATAAGGATGAAACCTGTTCCATGCTCTATCCTTCGGCACCGGATGCGGAATGGGACGAGAAGGATCTGAAGAAATGGGGTAGTATCGTAAAGCAAGTATTGCGGACTGAATATAAATAAGGTACTGAAATATATTGATAATATTTAAAGTTAGAGTTCATTTATTACAGAGAGTTTAAGGTAAATATTGTAAGGATAACGGTAAAAGGTGATGACTGTTGTGAAATAGTCACCACCTTTGCTTGTGTTATATAGCTGTGTTTGGCTGCCTGATTGAGCTTGATAGAAATGTAAATGATTGGATAAAATTATATCATCTTCATGTGGCGTTTCCCATTAATTTTGTGCCATTGGAAATTAAATCTAATAGATATGCGGAAACAGATTTTAATTATGTCAGTGGTGTTGTTGCTGGTTGCTCTTTCGTGTACCACAACACCTAAAAAACAGCCGGAAAAAGATTTTGTACGGATTGAAAACGGTCATTTTCTCCGTAATGGAAAACCTTATTATTATGTAGGAACCAATTTCTGGTATGGAGCTATTTTGGCCTCGGAAGGTGAAGGTGGAAACCGTGAACGTTTATGCCGTGAACTGGACTCGCTGAAAAGTATAGGTATTGATAACTTACGTATTCTGGTTGGCTCCGATGGAGAGAGAGGGGTTGCTGCCAAAGTTGAGCCGACACTTCAGGTGGCTCCGGGAGTATACAATGATACAATTTTTGCCGGTCTGGATTATTTGCTTGCAGAAATGGCGAAGCGCGATATGCTGGCAGTACTTTATCTGAATAACTCCTGGGAATGGAGTGGGGGATATGGTCAGTATCTTCAGTGGGCAGGTTATGGTAAGGCTCCGGCACCGGCGGTCGATGGATATGTGGCTTACATGAAGTTTGCCGGACAGTTCGTTTGCTCGGACAGTGCGCAAGCTCTTTACGCTAATTATGTGAAAGATGTAATTACTCGTACCAACCGTTATACCAAGGTGCGCTATATAGACGATCCGACCATTATGTCCTGGCAGATAGGTAATGAGCCTCGTGCTTTCTTGCCGGAGTATAAGCAGGATTTTGCCAACTGGATGAGCAAGGCTGCGGCTTTGATAAAATCTATTGACAAGAATCATTTGGTTTCTACTGGCAGTGAAGGTAAATGGGGCTGTGAGATGGATATGGATCTGTTCGAAAAAATTCATGCTGATCCCAACGTAGATTACCTGAATATTCATATCTGGCCTTATAACTGGGGATGGGCTCCAAAAGATAGCTTGCAGGAAAATTTGGAGAAGGCTAAGCAGAACTCAAAAGCTTATATCGATGAACATCTTGCAATCGCCAAGAAATATCAGAAGCCTCTGGTGATGGAAGAATTCGGATATCCTCGGGATGGATTCCGTTTCGACAAGTCTTCTCCGGTAACGGCACGTGATGCTTACTACAAATATATATTTGGTCTAGTAACGGAACATGCTGCTTCTCATTCATTGTTTGCCGGTTGCAATTTCTGGGGATGGGGTGGTCTGGCCAATCCTTCCACAGAGCATGAATACTGGAAGCCAGGAGATGATTATACGGGCGATCCGGCTCAGGAACAGCAGGGACTGAATTCAGTCTTTGCTTCGGATAGTAGTACCATCGCATTGATAAAGCAGGCAAATAAAGTGTTAAATGAGAAATAGTATTTGTTTGAAAGCTGATTATTGTTGCCTTGAAACAAAATATCCCCTGAATGTAAACATTCTCACCCCCTGTTTATTGGAGCGAATCTCTATCTTTGCGTAGTACCCTGAATAGGATAGTTGGTGTATAATAAGTGTTGTTTTATGATAAAATTATATCAGAATACTAATGATCTTTTCTGTATTTTTGTAAGAAAGTAAAAAATATAAGACCTGATCTAAGGTAGACTAAACTTGAGAACTTTAAAAAATAATGTTATGAACAAACATGCTAAAAGAACTGTATTGGTTGCAGGGGCCTGTTTATCGGTGATGGTTACAGGCTTTCCAGGGACATTGGCTGCATCGACAGGAACGATGATTGCTGCTCAGCAGACAAAGTCTATTTCTGGTACGATTGTTGATTCTAATGGAATTCCGGTAATCGGTGCCAATGTATTGGAAAAAGGAACAACAAATGGTACAATTACTGATATTGATGGTAATTTTACTTTAAACGTTTCTTCTGGTGCAATATTACAAATCTCTTTTATTGGTTACAATACTCAGGAAATAACTGTGGGAACACAGACATCCTTTAAAGTAGTATTGAAAGAAGACACGGAAACTCTGGAGGAAGTTGTTGTTGTAGGTTACGGTGTTCAGAAGAAGAAACTGGTAACGGGTGCTACTGTTGAAGTTAAAGGTGATGATGTAGCAAAAAGAAATACTATCAGTGCACTTGGAGCCTTGCAGAATCAAAGTCCTGGTGTAAATATTCAGGCAACTTCGGGTAAGCCGGGTGATGGCTATAAAATCAGTATCCGTGGTGCTGGTACTAACAGTTCTACCAATCCGCTTTATATTATTGATGGTGTTGCCGGAGGTGATATCAATGCATTGAATCCTGCCGATATTGAACGTATCGACGTTTTGAAAGATGCTGCTTCGTGTGCTATTTACGGTGCACGTGCTGCAAACGGTGTGATCATGGTTACTACCAAGCAGGGTAAAGCGGGGAAAGTTAGTGTTACTTACGATGCAAACGTAGGTTGGCAGAATATTTATAAGAAACCGGATCTGCTGAATGCCAAGGAATATATGGCTGTTCAAGACCAGGTGGTTTATAATAATGGGGGCACTCCTTATGACTGGTCGAAGTATATAGATGCAGATTTGCTGGCTGCTTATCAGAACGGAACCAACGAAGGAACAAACTGGCTGGATCAGATTATAAATGATAATGCCATCACAACCTCTCATGCTTTGAATATTTCCGGTGGTTCTGAACTCTCTAAATTCTCTACGGGATTCGGCTATCAGTATCAGGATGGTATTGTCGGAAATATTGCTAAATCTGATTATCGCCGTTTTACTTTCCGCTTAAATTCGGAACACATTCTTTATAAGACAGACGATCGTGACGTAATCAAGTTCGGAGAGAATTTGTATTATCAGCATGCACAGACACAAGGTATTCAGATTGGTAATCAGTATAGCAATGCCATTTCTACAATGTTGCGTGCCAACCCGTGTGTTCCTGTTTATAATGCGAACGGTGATTATTTCATGTATGACGATTTGAAGAATTCGGGTACGGATGGATGGTTTGCCTATAACTCATATACAAGTAACCCGGTAGCTGAAATTGTTAATACTCAGAGTGGAAATAACAAGAGTAAGAACTTTAACCTGAATGCGGTCGCTTATTTTGAAGTACAGCCAATCAAGAACTTGATTTATCGTTCTCAGGCTTATTATAAACAGTATTCCAGCCTCTGGAAAGGTTATACCGCTGAATATAAGTTGAACGATCAGGGTAATGCGGCCGATCAGAGTACATTGTCTGAGAATATGACAATCGGATGGAACTGGGGAGTTACCAATACTTTGAATTACAAGTTTGATGTAGCGAAGGAACATCATTTTGATGTCTTGGTCGGTACGGAATATTCTCGCGAGGGCAACAACATGGGTGAAACACTGGAGGCAATGGCAAAAGGTAATGTTTTTACAGATTTTGGTCATGCTTATTACGATAACTTTACAGGACGTACCGGTCTGGCTACGGTTGGTGGATATCCTGTAAATGACCATTCTATTTTGTCTTACTTCGGTCGTATAAATTACGATTACAAGGAGCGTTACATGTTTACCGTTATTATGCGTGGAGATGGTTCTTCTAACTTTGCAGACGGTCATCGCTGGGGCTATTTCCCTTCATTCTCTGCTGGTTGGGTTATCTCAAACGAGAAATTCATGCAGGATACAACCGGTTGGCTTGATTTCTTGAAACTACGTGCAAGCTGGGGACAGAATGGTAATGAGAATATTGGTGCTTTCCAGTATCTGGCAACTTACTCGTTCGGTGACTTAGGACAGTATCCGTTTGGTAGTGATAAGAACTCTGCTACTCAGGGAGGTTATCCTACTCGTCTTTCGAACACTGATTTGACCTGGGAAACTTCAGAGCAGACCAATATTGGTATCGATACTCGTTTCTTGAGTGGAAAATTGAGCTTTACATTCGATTGGTATAATAAGAAAACAAAGGATTTGCTGATCAATGTTCCGGTTTCTTCTATTAACGGATTTACAACAAAGGCAGCTAACGCCGGTAGTATTGAAAATAAAGGTATTGAAATTTCTATCGGATGGAACGATCAGATTGGAGATGATTTTACTTATGGTGCCAACTTTAACTTATCACACAATAAAAATGAAGTAATAGAGGTAAATAACGGTTCTGGCTATGTAGAAGGTGGTAATGATAACTTGGCACAGAATACAGGCTTCATGGCTCGTATGCAGGAAGGACATCCTATCGGTTATTTCTATGGATATAAGACTGACGGAGTAATGCAGAATATGGATGATGTACAGGCTTATTTGAATCAGAACTGTGGAGGCAATGCCGCAAATTCTTTGCAGGGAACTTCTATCAAACCGGGCGATTTGAAATTTGTGGATGTGAATGGTGATGGAATCATCAATTCGGACGATAAAACCGATTTAGGTAATCCGCATCCGGATGTTACAATGGGTCTGAATCTTAATGCTGCGTACAAGGGCTTCGATGTTTCAATTTCTGCCTATGGTGCTTTCGGACAGCAGGTTGCTCGTTCCTTCCGTAAGTTTACAGATGGACAATATGAAAACTATACTACAGAAGTGTATGACTACTGGCATGGAGAAGGAACTTCCGATCGTTATCCGCTTCTGACTCCGGGTAATGCAGGTGCTAACTGGCAGAATATCTCGGACGTCTATGTGGAAGACGCTGATTATGTACGTTTGCAGAACTTGACTGTCGGATACGATGTAAAGAGAATCTGGAAGACATGTCCGCTCCAGCAATTGAGAGTTTATTTCACTGCTCAGAATTTATTTACAATAACTGGATATAAGGGTATGGATCCTGAAAACGGTATGGCCCTCAATAGTAATGAACCGTGGGTTACCGGTGTTGATGTTGGTAACTATCCTCAGCCTAGAACTTATATGTTTGGTGTTAATGTTAAATTTTAATTATGAATAATGCGATGAAAAAGTTTATCAATATATTAGCTGCAGCGGTCCTGGGGTTAGGAGGAGTAACATCGTGTACTCTCGACGCTGTAAACTATGTGGAAAAAACGCCCGAGAACTTTCCTGTTACATCGAGTGATGCTTCTCAGGCACTTGCGGGTATTTATCAGAATCTGAGCTTGGTTTCTGCTACTCCTCAGGCATCTTTTTTCTATTTGTCAATGCTGGCAAGTGATGATAATTTAGGCGGTGGCGGTACGAATGATAAATTAATGCAGGCTATGGACTTGCTGCTGAATTATCAAACGGATATGACACATCAGTTCTGGAGTGACCGCTATCAGGGTATTAACCGTGCCAATGCTTTATTGGAAGGTGTTGCAAATATGGAATTAGAGGAAAGTGAGAAAAATCAAGTGGTAGGAGAAGCAAAATTTATGCGTGCTTTCTTCTATTATGAACTGGCCTCTCAGTATGGACGTGTTCCTTTGGTCCTTTCTACAGAGGCGGCTACGCCTTCTCAACCTACAGCAGCAGCTTTGTGGGGACAGATTTTGATGGATCTTCGGGACGCTGCTTCAGCAATGCCTGCTGTTCGTAAAACAGATGGTCATGTAGATAAGTATACGGCTGAGGCAATGCTAGGACGTGCATGGCTGTTCTATACAGGAATGTATGGCAATGGTGATGACTTGGCTGCGTTGACTAGTACTACCTATAATCCTCTTTTGGAAGTTGCTTTGCCCGATGGTACGACGCTGACCAAAGATGAAGTGATAGGATACATTGATGATTGTGTCGAGAATTCTGGATATTCACTGGTACCGGATTATCGTAATCTGTGGGCATATACCAATCGTTGTACTGTAGAAAATTATAATTATACGAAGGGAAAAGGATTGAAGTGGGTTGAAGATGATGCTGCTGTGAATCCGGAATCGATGTTTGCCATTAAATTTAATAAATTGGCAAGTTGGCAGACTACTATCGGTTATGCCAATGGTTATGCTTTGCACTTTGGCGTTCGAGGTGGTCAGGATTATGCAAAGACTTTCCCGTTTGGTCAGGGATGGGGTGCCGGCCCTGTTGCTCCGAATTTAGTGAATGATTGGAACTCGAGTGAGGCGGACGATATGCGTCGTGAAGCTTCTGTACAGAATGTGAAAGATTTGCCGGCTTATACTTATGGTGGTTGGTCTGATTTTGTTCAGGAAACTGATTATTATGAAAAGAAACAATCTCCAGTATCGGCCCAATATACCGATGGAAGTGGTTCCCTTCAATATGCTCCTGTTTTTGAATATGTAATGTATGGCGAAAATGGTTGGCAGAATGATAACTTGATGCAGACAGGTAACATCCATGATTTGGTTCTGATTCGTTTTGCTGATGTATTGTTGATGCAATCTGAATTGAAGGAGAGTGTGGATGGCATTAATCTGGTTCGTGCACGTGCCGGACTTGATCCTATCGGTACCTATTCGTTGGAGGCTTTACAGAGAGAACGTCGTTGGGAGCTTGCATTTGAAGGGGTAAGATGGAATGATATACGTCGTTGGCATATCGCAGCCGCGGCTCTTGAAAAACAGACTGATCAACCGGTATATTATTTAGGCTCGTCGGCCAAGAATACCGCTCACAATGGAGGTTATGCAGCTCGTTATAATGCAACCGCTGGTTTCTTCAAGATACCGGAAAGTGAAATATCTTTGTCTAATGGAGGTCTGACACAGAATGAAGGCTGGACAGATGCAAGCAGTGAATACAGTGGTTGGTAATGATTAACTAATAATTAAATGACAGTAATTATGAAAAAGATATTATTTGCGTTGCCACTTTTATTTGCAATGCTTTTGGCAGCATGTGATGCTTCGGTTGACGACAAGCAACCAGGAGCAAGTGTAACAGCTGAGGAATTGACCAATAGTTTTGAGTTGGTTGCTCAGAGTGAAGGAAACAACAATATTACGGTAAAATTATCGCCGGCTCGCTACGTGAAGGTATATTCGGCTGATAATGATGCGTTATTGGCTGAAGGTACGAATCCTACTTTCCAGGTTACTCCTCCTATAACTGAGATGCGTGTTTACATAACAACAATCAATCAGGATGGTAGTATTACAAAATCGGATGTAAAGAGTATCATGGTAAGTGAATATACGGATTTGCCTGCAATCTATGAACAGATTTTCGGATTGGAAAATGGTGAATATGGTACTACTGTATGGACCTGGGATGATACGTTGACTCGCTATTGGGGTAATGGAAGCTGGGGAAGCGATACTACTCCTTCTTGGTGGGGGGCTCCTGATGGTGCAAGTATTGATGAACAGTGTGAAGGTAAGGGAATGCCTGATGATGGTATTGGTGCCTGGTTCTCTTTGAGTCTTACAGGTGTAGAAACAAGCCGTGGTGAAACCGGTAGTGTAAAAGTTTCTGATGAAACAGCTGTTGCTGGATGGGGAGTCGGTACCATGACATTCTCTGGAACTGTTCCTTTGCTGGGTGTATTGCCCAATGATGGTAATCAGCGTTGTTATTCTTATCAGATTATTCAGGCTGATGGCGAACATTTGGTTTTGGCAGCTCAGTCTTTGTCGAATACTTCAGAAGGTTGGTTCTTCTGTTTCAAACGTATAGAAAGATAAGGGTTTGAACTCTTGTAAAAAGAGGCTGGAAGGTCGTAAATGTATATAAAACCTTTTAGCCTCTTTTTTTATGATATATATTGATAAGGAAAGTAAGATTTAATTAATTGGCTTTGCAATTCAGAAGGTAAATATGATAGAAAAACAATTAAGATTTGTATCTTTGGTATGAATACTAACTTAAATCAATAGTATAGATAAACAATAGAAAAATATGTGGCGGAATGATAAGTTTATTGTAAGGTTGTGTTTTATCTTGTTGGCATTGATCTTTTGGAGAGGCTTTTATTCTTTCCATTTAGCCTATCAGGAGCAGTTTCAACTTTTTATGTTTACTTCCGATTATTGGATAAACAAATGTATGTATCCCGGAGGTATATGTGAATATATATCGGAGTTCTTGACCCAGTTTTATTATAGTCAGTGGTTGGGAAGTATTATACTGGTTGGCGTACTGGTTTTAGTGCAATGGCTGACTTCTCGTTTAATAATGGGAACGGGGAATCGTACAGACTGGTATTATTTATCTTATCTTCCTGCTATCGCAGTCTGGTGTTTTTTGTGTGATGAGAATAATATGCTGGCTGCTGTCGTTTCTTTATTGGTCGTCATGGTAGTCGCAAAAGGTTCTTTATGTATCCGTAATGTGTATCTGCGGTGGGGATATATCTTGATTTTAATTCCCATTGTCTATTGGGTAGCTGGTGGTTTGCATTGGCTCTTTGTTTGTCTGGCAGTAATTTACGAATTGTTGCTTTGGAAATCTGAAAAACTATTGTACCGGCTGTCTGTTTGTATCTTTTTTTTGTGCCTGGCTTTTCTGTATCCTTACATCGCATCTGAAGCGATTCAATACCCACTTTTTCGTCTGATGACAGGTATCGGCTATTATCGTTACCCTACAGGGGTACCCTTGACAGGGATCATAGTTTGTGTATTGCTTTGTCTGAGTGTTATTGCCTCGTTCTTTGTGCCAGTATCAGATGTTAAGTGGAAAAAGAGCATCAAAGCTGTTCAGTTAATCGTATTGGTGATTCTTGGAGCTGTTGGTATTTATTTTACTTCCGATTGGCAGAAAGAGCAGGTAATGACATACGATTATTATGTTCGTAATCGTCAATGGAATAAAGTGATTGAGATGGCGGAGAAAAAACATCCGGAAACTCCTCTTGAGGTTGTTTGCTTAAATCTTGCTTTGGGAAAGACTGGACAGTTGGGTGAACGTATGTTTCAATTTTACCAGAATGGGGTAGGAGGATTGATACCGGATTTTATCCGCGACTTTAATTCACCTTTAATAGTGAATGAGGTTTATTATCATTTGGGCATGATTAATACATCTCAACGTTTTACATTTGAAGCAATGGAAGCCATTCCTTCTTATCAGAAAAGTGCACGTTGCTATCAAAGACTCGCAGAAACTAATCTTATTAATGGCGATTATGTATTGGCGAAAAAATACTTAACCGCTTTACAGCATACTTTGTTTTATAAAAAATGGGCAGATGAGGCTATGTCTTATTTGTTTGATGATAAAAAAGTTGATAATCATCCTGAATGGGGGAAATTACGAACTTTTCTTTATAAGGATGATTTCTTGTTCTTTGAAGAGCAGAAGGATATGATGCTAGGGCTTTTGTTGAATGCAAATAAACATAATAAGATGGCATTCGAATATTTGCTGGCATATGAGTTGCTAGGCAAGAACATTGAGGCTTTTCTCAAGTATTATCCGTTAGGGAAAGATATGGGGTATGCTTCAATACCTCGCAGTTATCAGGAAGTGTTGTTGTATGTATGGACTCAGCAACATTCTTCTTTCAAGGGAATGCCTTGGAGTATTTCTCCTGTGCTGCAAAAAGAAGTTACCGATTTCGCGATAGCATATGTGCGGCATCCCTCGGACAAGGAGTTTTTTAAACAGAATTTTGGACAGACTTATTGGTATTACTTATTATTCAGATAAGGTATATGAAAATAATATATAAATGGAATTGGCTGGCGTTGGGAGTAGTGTTACTTTCAGCTTGTACCGAAAGGGTTGTTTCTCCTAAACAGATTGATGCTTATCCATCAATTTATCCTGATTATACAGAAGTGACCATTCCTGCTACTATTGCTCCGATGAATTTTACTATTGTAAATGGAGACTTTGATAAAATAGATGTTGTAGTAAAGGGGACTAAAGGTCAGGAACTTCATGTACAAGGGAAAAAAGTTTTTTTTGATGAAGACGATTGGCATCGTCTGGTAGCTGAGAATAAAGGGGATAGTTTGATGTTTTCTGTTTCTGTAAGACAAGATGGCGAATGGAGTCGTTATCGTAGTTTCCCTATGTATATAAGTAATTATTCCATAGATTATGGAGTGGCTTACAGATTAATAGCTCCTGGTTACGAAGTATATAGTAAAATGGGAATCTATCAACGTAATCTGTCGAATTTCGAGGAAACGGCTATTGTAGAAAATACCTTGGTTCCAGGTATGTGTGTAAACTGCCACTCATTTAATAAAACGAATCCCGATAAAATGAGTATGCATATACGTGGCAATAATGGAGGAACACTGATGCAGTTGGGTAATGAAATGGAATTGCTCGATACAAAGACCGATTCTACAATCTCAGCTTGTGTATATCCTTATTGGCATCCGTCGGGTAAGTATATTGCTTATTCTGTCAATAATACGCGTCAAGGTTTTCATGCTGTGAAGGAAGAACGCATTGAAGTAATGGATAATGGTTCGGATATTGTTATTTATCATCCTGCTACTCATCAGTTGCTGACTTCTTCTATTTTGATGAGTAAACAAGCGTTTGAGACTTTTCCTGCTTTTTCTCCCGATGGGAAAACATTATTCTTTTGTAGTGCTGAAGCAAAACAGATGCCTCAAGATTATAAAGAAGTGAAATATAGTTTATGTAGTATATCTTTTGACGAGGAAACAGGGCGTTTAGGTGAGAAAGTGGATACGTTGGTTTCCGCCCCTCGTATAGGTAAGAGTGTGTCGTTTCCTCGTCCTTCGTACGATGGACGTTACATCATGTTTACTTTATCCGATTATGGAAATTTTTCAATATGGCATAAAGAAGCTGACTTATGGTTGCTTGATTTGAAGACGGGTAACTATCGTTGTTTGGATGAGGTGAATAGCAAGGATACAGAAAGTTTCCATAACTGGAGTAGTAATTCACACTGGTTTGTTTTTAGTTCCCGTAGAGATAATGGATTGTATACGTATTTGTATTTTGCGTGTATAGGAGATGATGGAAAAATAACCAAGCCTTTTATGTTACCTCAAAAGGATCCTCTTGTTTATTATGATCGTTCGGTTTATTCATATAATGTTCCCGATTTCATCAGTAGACCTGTTCAACTTGATCATGCTACGTTGAGAGATAAAATAGTTCGTCCTGATCGGATAAAGTTAATACCTAAAGAATAAAATCTTTAGTTTCGAGATTCCTTTTAGAGAAAATATATAATCCCTTATTCTTACCTGATTTTGAGAAAAGGTAAGGATAAGGGATTTTTATTTCTAAGTCTTTCGAGTGAAGCTGACAACTAAGTCCATAATGTACAAACCAGTAGTTGTCAGCTAATTGAGGTTACTTCAGTGAAGGTAGTTCATCGCGACTAAGCACATGTTCATTTTCGAACGCAGCACGCCACCAGGCTGCATTGGCTGATGTGTGGTCGTCCGAAGTGAAAGCAGGAGAACTAATGTCGTTGGTGCGATCATAGTCATACCAGGTTACAAACCATGACCAGTGTGCTCCGGCATCCCATTGTTCGCCTATCGGAGCTACGTTTCCACATTCACTCATTGTCACTATCTTGTTGGGCCAGAGTCTCGACATCATTTCGTACCAGTCATAACAAGCGTTTGCCTCGGTAGCATTGTAAACGTCAATGCCTACAACGTCCACATATTCATCGCCGGGATACCACTTCGGACCTTCGATTTCATCGTCTTCGTTCCAGGCTACGGCTTCTGTCCATACCCAAATAAGGTTGTTTAAGCCTTTTTGCTGGAAACGATCGTACATGATACGCCACAATGTCTTGCAAGATTCAGCATCCATACCCCACCAGAACCATTTACCTCCAGCTTCGTGCAACGGGCGCCAGATAACCGGTATGTTCTTTTCTTTTAGAAGAAGCAGATAGTCGGCTACTTTGTCAATGTCAGTCATCATCCGGGCATATTCTTCCGATTCAGGGTCATTGATCTTTTTTATATCAAAACTTGTTTGTCCGGGTTCACTACCAGGAGTACAGGTATAACTTGTACCGTCGTTTGTAGGCATGTTCCAATGCCACATAGCAGCGACAATACCGTTATTTGCCCACCAGTCTTCCAAAATCTGAGTTTGAGAGTAATCAATCCAACTATCAGGAGCGGAGGCATAAAGATGGATGTAGTCTATGCAGTTGATAGCAGGCCATTTTCCTGTTTTGGTGTAAACCCAGTAGGCTTCGTTTGTATTGAGGGCTACATTGGCCATAGTGCCAGATAGAATGTATTTACCGTTGTTCTCTTTTAAGAAATTCAGCAGATTGGTAGCTTCAGGACTTAATTCTGTACTTGGGGTGGGCGTTTCCGAAGTGGAACAAGTGAAGTGAACCACATAGTCATCGGTCGATACGTAACCGCCAAGTGAACGGATGGCACCGGCTGCCAGCTTTACCTCGTAAGAAGTACCTTCGGTCGTGTTGACATTCAATCGTACTTGTTTGTCGACAGCAGCCACGGCATTGGTAGTGGTTCCGTTAACTGTTATTTTAGCTTTATCCAGTAACCATACTTCTTGGGCAAAATCGAAGGTGACTAATTGTGTGCCAGGCTGACAACTGGAGCCTTCTGCCGGATTGACAGATACAAGTTCTAGGGGAGTGTTGTACACCGGAATGCCGTAATTGTTTACTTCATCGTCTTTGCAGGATGACAACCAGACGATGTTGAACAACAGCAATAATAAAACAGATAATTTATATTTCATGATGTTTGTTCTTTCTTTTTTGGTGATATATCCTATTGTATTAAAGTTTTTAATGAAAAAGGTATGGTTGGGTTTTCTTAATCCTGTAAATAGTTGGCTGATACCTTTTCCTTCTTGAACTTTTGCCTGCTGTAAGGCCCGTTTCTCCTGAGTTGGAAAGGAGAATAAGCCTTACAGTAAGTAGAAAACTGCTTATTTAGGATCGAGACGCAAATTGTCAATACTGATACCGGCAGGAACATTGCTTCCATATAAACCATTGGTCTTTGTTCCGATTTCCAAGTCGCCAACAAGATCCGCATTCAGATCGGAGATATTACGTGAAACGGTTATCCATTTGCCATCGGTTGATTCTGGGAATAATCCAGGGCCTACCCACAACCAGTTATCACCTAATACAATTTGCATACCAGATTCGGAAGCACCTGTTACACCTTCATCAATCTTCAGGTCGAATTTGACGACGTAGTTCTCAATGTTACTTACAGTACCTATGTCTTGATGGTTGCAGTTAATGAGCCAGATGTCTCCTTCGAGTGTAGTCTTCAAGTAGAGATAAGTGTTGCCATTATCTTCTTTAGGGAATTCCAGTTCCACACCGCTGCTCCAGCTGCCATCCCATGAAGAATTGTGTCCGTCGTGTTCTTCAAAGTCGTTCAACATGATGGTCGAGTCTGTTACAGGCTCACGGGCATCATCCGTCTCTTCTACCCAAACACTGGTAAACAAGGATACTTTAGTGACCGTATAATCATGACCGGAGATTACAAGATTATAACCATTAAGTGCAGTCACCATGTCGGCCGTTAGTGTACGCATATAGTATCCGGCTGAAATTTCATCTGCTGTCAGGTCGAAATATTCGAGCTCTGGTGACAAGCCTGGCCAACCATCTGCTGTACATTTTAAAGAACCTTGAGCACCTGCGGCTGCATCGGTGAAGTAAACACGGATGACATCACCTTCTTTGATTCCCGTCAGTTTGGATGCTTCAACTTGCATGCTGCCCCAGTTGCCGATTTCGACAGGTTCGCCTTCATAGAGAATTACTTCTTTTTCTACCCACGTTCCACCACCAGTACCGGCTATTATTTCGAGCGAAGGCAGTTCCATAGTTGTTCCGTTTTTAAATGTAAGGGTGACTTGTATATCCTTACCAATCGGAGCATCTTGGGGCAGAGTAATTTTAATGGATTCATTGGTCTTACGGGTCATTTCTATAGCAGGAATGACTAATTTGCTGTCAGTTCCGGTAAAGGTTACACTTTCAACCAGCAGGAGGTCTTGACCGTCGATTGTCATATCTGTGCCAGTTACTGCACCAGCATTATCGGTGAAGTTATAGGCATTGAAAGTAGGCTTTGCCTGACGTATGGTTTGACGACTTTGTGCCTCATTTTCTTCGGCACGGATAATGAGAGGAGCGTCTGTTTCACTTACACCGGCAGGAGCGATTACATTGAGAATTCGATCGTCTACAACCGTGAAGTCGGTGGAAACGATACCGCCGGGAAATACGACTTCTGTCACGCGACTCATAGCTGTGCCGTTGACTTCTACTTCGGTTCCTTCCATTACGATGGTAGGATAGAATGACGAAATAGACAGATCCTGCGAGGTACCCATTTCATCTTCTGAACAGGAAGTGAAATACAGACAGCCACATATAGCTAACAGACTGTATATACTTGTTCTTAATTTCATATCTTAGTCATTTTAGTGGTTATTAATTGTTGTTCCATCCTGGATTTTGTTCAAGATTAGGATTCATGTTAATCTCATCAAAAGGTATAGGAAAGAAATAATATTTATCGTTCCAGCTTCTGGCTTCTTCGTTGCGATTGAGCAAAATGTCGCCATTGGATGCTTTTTGGAAATGTGCAACCTGGATACTATGTAATTCTTCTCCACGTTTCCATCGGCGTATATCCCAGAAGCGTTGGTCTTCGAAAGCCAGTTCGACAAAACGTTCACGTTGATAGCGCTCTAACCAGTTGGCAGGGCTTCCGCTCCAGTGAGGCATCATAACATCGGCACGGTCGCGCAATGTATTGATGGCACCATTGGCAGTCAGTGAGAATTCTCCTGCGGTTTCGGCATTGCCATAATATTGATACATGGCTTCGGCATAGTTTAAAAAGAACTCACCTAAGCGCATGATAACCCAAGCATGAGGAGTAGTGGTAGCATTGTTGGTTGATATGTTTACGTCTCCATCACAATACTTCTTCAAGTAATAACCTGTTTCGGTAGCATTGACTAACGGCATACCGTTAAGTCCACCTTCAAAGGTTTCTATTGGAGTTGTATTATAATTAGGCCACATATCGCCATTTTTTACAACAGTCATTCCAAAACGTGGATCGAGTCCTGCAAAAGCGTTCTCGGCAGTGATGTTGACAGTGGCATCGGCGTAGCGTTGTCCGAATGTTTCATCTGTACCGTCGGCATATTCATAGGCATCTACTAGAGTTTGCGTAGGGCACATACCTCCCTGACCATTTTCTACACCTATCGGATAGTTGAACGTTTCCCATGTGCTAATGGATCCTTGTTTCGAAGCCATAATGATTTCCGAACCATCACCATTATTCGGTCCCCAGATATCGGCATAATTGCCTAACTGAATACCCCATTCTCCAGCATAACGGATGACATCGTAGTTAGCTCGGGCTGCATCCAGCCACCATTCACGGTTGCCTGTTGTATTAAATAAAGGAGAGGCCTTATAGAGTAGGGTACGGGCTTTCAGTGCCAGACACATAGGACGAGTAGCTCGTCCTATATCTTGATTCAGCTCGGTAGTATAGGAGATAGGCAGATATTCTGCTATTTCATCCATTTCGTCTACAATCCAGTCCATGATTTCCAAAGCCGGACGACGCACCATTTGATTGGCTTCAGCAGGCGAAAGGGTCTTCAGGGTAAAAGGTACAGCTCCGTAAGCACGCACTAATTCGAAGTAAAAGTAAGCTCGTAGATAGCGTACTTGGTATTCGAATAGTTCGAATTTGGCTTTCATAGCGGCATAGTCGTTATTGCTTTCATAGTTGCTCAGGTCTATCTTATCCAATTTTTCCAAAAAATTGTTAGCTTCGGCAATAGCTTTATAAGAATTCTCCCAAGTGAAAGAAAAAGGGTTTTGCGGGCTCCAAGCTCCATTATAAAAATAATGTACGGTAGGGTTGGAAAGTGTGCAGTCGGCTTCATCAGTCGCAGCAGCCAATGTAGCTCCGCTGCCTCCTTCGTAGTTTTTGTCGAATCCGTTGGGTACATGAGCATAAACACTGGTTACTAACCGTTGAACGCCGTATACAGGACTTTGGTAAATCCATTCTTCGTCATTCGTAGTCACTTCGGTATAATTCAGGTCTACACAGCTTGTCAGACCTGTTGTGAAGAGAGCTGCGGATAAAATATATTTTATAAGTTTCATATCCATTTGTTTTTTGCGATTAGAATTTTAAAGAGAAACCAACATTAACTCCCATCAAGGTCGGATAGTTAGTGCCGATGTTTTCGGGATCCATAACTTTCAGATTAGACAGAGTTAGCAAATTCTCACCTTTGATAAAGATACGGCATTGCGAAACTCTGATTTTCGACATCCATGTGTCAGGCAGTATGTAATATAATTCGCAGTTTCTCAGTTTCAGGAAATTCACATCCTTGTACCAGACACTATTGGCACGGTAGTTATTGTTATTGGTTTCTGAAGTCAGACGTGGATAGTTGGGAGTATCGCTGTTGTCCCAGCAGTTTTCCCAATATTCTTTTGAAAGGTTAGCTCCACCAACGAGGGGTACCCATACACCAGTTGTGCCCAAGTAGGCTGTATAGTGTGCAGCTCCCTGAAAGAGGGCATTGAAGCCAAAGTTTTTGTAGCGGAAACCTAAGTTAAGCGAATAGTTCAGTTCAGGGATAGATGTGTCGTATCCCATGCGAACTACATCGTTCTCGTCGATAATATTGTCGCCATTTTGGTCTTTATATTTGAAATCTCCTGGCTGTACTACATCGAAATTTTGAGTGGGTGAATTGGCTATGTCTGCTTCGTCTTTGAAGAAGCCTATCACTTCCAAGCCCCATGCCTGATTGACACGTCCACCTACAGCTGACAGATAGTCGTAGGCTACGTTTTCGATGGTACGCAATTGTTTGTTGCGTCCCCAAGTGAAATCAGCACCTATGTTGAAGCTCAAATCTTCATTGATATTTTTTACCCAGTTGGCTCCTATTTCTACTCCGTAACTTGCTACACGCCCCCAGTTGACGTAGGCAGCTGGAATACCCATGACCGAGGAATAAAGGTTATCGCCCGACAGCAGAATGTTGTCACGGTAATTGTAATAAGCATCCAATGTAACGTCAACCGACTTAAACAGACGAAGATCGGCACCTACATTGAATCGGTAAGCAGTTTCCAATTTAAAGTCTTTAGTCGGTTGGTAACCAATAAAGGTACCCCAGTCTTGTGAACCGGTACCTGCACCAAAATAGTAGTCACCACCGCCACCGTTGTAGTTTTCCAGCCACAGTCCTTGAATGGGTACATAATCAATATGTTGTATGCCAGCAGACAGACGCATCTTCGCTAGATTTAAGAAGGAAGCATTGTCGTTGTTCAGGGCAATATAACCTAAAGAAAGAACAGGGGAGAATGCCCATTTCTGTGGATAAGAACGATTGGATCCATTCATAGCCAATACCAGATCGGCCATGTATTTTTGTTTCAGATCATAGTGTAAACTTGCCATCACATTCATGCGGTTATAGGTCAGGTACTGATCGCTTTGTCCAACAGGTTTCTTTGTAGAGTGCTTTTGGTGCCAGATGAGAGAGGCTGCAAAGTGATCGTCATCGCAGAAAGAAGTGGCATAGTCGGCCGAAACAGACAGAAAAGAAGAACTATTATGCTGATTAATATAATAGTTGTACTGCATGTTGCTGGTCAGGTCGCCTGCTGAATAAGTGGTAAGTCCGTTTGGTATGCCATTGCTGTCGAATGTGTATCGTTGATAGCCATATTTATATCCTAAAGCGTTTGATTCGTAAATTTCGGAAAAATTGTTGTAACCGACTTTAGCTGATACACTCAAGCCTTCAAGCCAAAAGCTTAAGTCTTGTGTCAGACTTACATCACCTTGGAATAAACGAGAGTGACTTTTCTGAAAACCAGATGCCTGCACTTGAGCTACCGGATTATTGACACCATAGGTTGTGTTACCACCCCATACGCCAGCCAATTCACCGTTGGGATCGTTCATTATAGGGAAGGCTGATGACGGAGTTTGGTAAAGCATCCAGGTAAGTCCTGCAGGATCGGCTCCATAGGGACGATTCGTTTCAATAAAGGAACCGACAGCATTGACTTGCATTTTAGTACTAGAGGTGAGCTGAGCATCTAGATTGGTACGGATGTTTGCTTTAGAAAACTTCAGTTGTGAAGAATAGTTTTCACGATCAGTGTTTTTTAGCAGCCCACGTCCATCGGTATAGTCTAACATAGCGAAATATTGCAGTCTGTCATTACCACCGGTCAGCGAAACATTCAGTTGGTCTTCAGAGCCTGTATTTTTGAAGATTTCGTCTTTCCAGTTTACATTAGGATAATAATAGGGATCGAGTCCTGTCGCAAATGCATTTAGTTCATAAGCATTATACATGGGTGTCAGACCGTCGTTAACGCGCGCTTTATTAATGGCGTTTGCATAGGTATACGCATCTACAAAATCAGCCACACTAGGATTGAACGTGAATTTATGGTCGTAAGAAACGGAAACATGATGCTTTCCATCGTTGGTTCCACGTTTTGTTTTTACCAGAATGGCACCGTTGGCTCCTTGATAACCGTACAGAGCCGTAGCAGCAGCATCTTTCAAGATAGTTACCGATTCTACTTCGTCGAGTGTCATATAATCGATGGAGCGTTCGATTCCATCTACCAAAATCAGCAGGTTATTTTCTGTAGTCGTTTGGTTACCACGAATACTCATATTGGCTCCATAGCCATATTCACCGACAAACCCTCCGTTTTTCAGAGCCGTTAGACCTAACAAGCGGCCGTATAAAGCATCTTTCAGTGAAACGGCTGCTGTCTTTTGCAATTCTTCTTTACTGATGGTTTCGGTGGCAGCGGTAGACATCAGAAGGTCTCGCTCCACACCCATGCCTAAGTCTACCTTACCTTTTTTGTAATCGGTTAAGGTACTTTGTGCATTTATATTGAGAGTCGCTGCTGCACAGAGGGCAGTCAAACTCATTTTTATGGTCAATCGTTTCATTAGCTACGAATTTTAAATGTAAGAAATTAATACCATCCTGGGTTTTGGGTTAAACCATAGTTCTTATTGATTTCATCAGGTGGTAGCGGGGCTAAAATCCATTTGTTGGACCAGCGGTTCGGATCACTCCAGACAAATCGTGGGTTAGCTCCTTGTATTTCATATTCTTCGTATTCGAACTTTGTAGGGAATGGTTCGCCGCTGGTACTACTCCACGGTTCTTGCACACGTTCATTATTGTCATTTAGACGATAGATATGCATACCACGAAGATGTTTGGTAAAGTCACTAATCATTAATCGGCGATTCATGTCATGGAAACGATTTTCACATTCGAATCCTAATTCGCAGGCACGTTCGCGCATGATTTCCTTTATCAGATTCTCCTTGTTGCCCGTTAAGTTGAGTTGAGGATTCTTTACTTCGATGTCTCCTAAACCTACACGTCGCCGTACGATGTTCACTTGCTCGATGGCTTGTGTATTATGTCCGCATTCTGCTAATGCTTCAGCATAAATCAGATACATTTCGGCCATACGCAGATAGGCAATTTGCATGGGTTCATCGTCAATTGTTCCCTGGCCTCCCTGATCGTTAGAACCAAGGTCGAGTACATATTTAAAAGTTGGGAATCCCCAAGGCTTACAAGCCCATGTACTACCACATACCAAAAATTCTCCACCTTCCCATAATTGTACCGGATTATCTGCGTTGTAGTATTGAAACTTATAGTCACGCTTCTGTACAACCATTGTTTCATATAGGCGAGGATCACGATTAGCAAAAATGTCGACTTTCGCTGGACGTTGTCCGTAATATTGTTGTCCGTCGTAGTTACGTCCGTCACTCCAAGGAAACATCTCCATCCAATCAAGTGTTGCAGCACAGGCTCCTGAGTGCCATACGTTAGAAGGACACTGATCCCAGTCGGTCATGTATACACGGTCGTGTACTTCAATGATAGTTTCTCTGGTGCCACGTGCACGGTATGCTTTGCGATAAGCCTCTCTATAACCCTCTTCGGTCGGTTCAGTAGCTTGTACCAGCTGATAATAATTCCCGTTTTGTGCATTCATTTGGAAAAAGTCTTCACAGGCATCTACAACGGCTTGCCAACGTTTTTGGTCGTAGTTTCCATACCATACTTCTAATTCACGTACAGCATCTTGAGGCTCTTCGGTGCAATAAGGAGTATCACTGTTAAAGATAGGACTGGCAGCATAACACAATATTTTGGCTTTTAGAGCTGCTGCTGCTCCCTTTGTCAGACGGCCAGCCCAGGTATTTAAATCGGCATCGGGTAAATACCAGGGAAGATTAGGCTCAGCAATAGCTTCGTCTAATAGCTTGATGGCAAAATTGACCGTCTCTTCGATGCTGGCACGGCCTTCACTCAATTGTTCTTCACCGCTGAATGCATGGTCTACAATAGGTAGTCCACCGAAATGACGTATGCCATCGAAATATTTGCAGGCTAAAATGATTTTAGCTTCAGCTGTATAACGTGCCTTTTCTTCATCACTCATGTCGGGTACGCGTGATATATTATCGATAAGCAGTTCACAATCACGTACACAGTTCCAGATAGAACGTTTACTTTGGTTGCTCATGTTTTCGATACCTCCTTGTGAAATGAATGCAAAGCGGCTTTGTACCCATCCCGAATTAGCATTGGCAGCTGTTAGTGTTCCTGTATAGAACATACGTCCTATATCATCCCAGCCTAATTCAGAGTGCATAATATCAGAAAGCGCTTCCATGACACCAGAGTTCAGTGTGTAACAGCTTTTGAATGGTGAATACAAGCCTTCGTAACATTGCCATAGCAGGTATTCTGTGTAGACTTTACTAGAAAATATCAGGTCTTCGTTTACGTCTTCTCCTTCCGCTTTTTCTAGAAATCCGTCTCCTACTCGGATTTGATCCACGCAAGAAGTCGTAGTCGATAAACCAGCGGTCAGAAAGAGAACGGCCGCGTAATATGTAAATTTTTTCATGGATATGTGATTTTAGAAGTTAATTTTCAAGCCTATATTGAAAACACGCATCAAAGGATACTTGATCCAACTGCCATAGCCTCCACCAGTATTTTCCGGGTCATTGGCATCCAAAGGTGAAAATACTAACAGGTTGGTTCCATTAGCGTATAAGCGCAGATTACAATCTTTAGGAAGCCAAGACATGTGGTTGAAATTGTAACCTATTTCAATGTTCTTCAATCGGATGTATTTGGAATCATAGAACCATACATCAGAATTGGCTTGATTCTGTTTTTGATTGGTGAATGTAATACGAGGAATTTTAGCTGTGCTAGCATTTTCAGGAGCCCAAGCATTGTCTACTACCCATTGTAATAGGGCAGCATTGTATTGTTCACCAAATGGCTGGCGATAGACACCGTCCAGATTACGGGATACATGTCCAGCACCTGACCATAGCATGGAGAAATCGAAGTTCTTGTATTGCATGCTTAAGTTGAGTGAGAATGTATACTCAGGATTGTCTGTATAGCCCATGTACATTTGGTCATATTCTTCTGTAATGATTCCATCTCCGTCGAGATCAACGTATACAGCATCACCGTTAATCAAGTTAGATACTAATTGAGTTGGAATTTCTTGTCCAAACTGTGCATAGTATTTCTGTTCGGTTACCCCTTTTTCATAGAAATCGAAGAACAAGTAACCCTTACGAGCACCAATAGAGTGGCCAGTAGCATAAGTCCAGTCGGGGGATACTTCAGTATCTTCGGTCAGTCCTAACAATTTTCCCATATAGCTGTTAGCCTTTACGAGTTTATCGGGCTTGCTGATTTCTGCCATTTCTATAATTTTGTTTTTAGCAAATGACATAGACGGTGTGATGGTAAAAGAGAAGTTATCACCTATACGGTCTGAATAACTAAGCGTGATTTCATAACCATGGTTCTTTACTCGACCATAATTGATATACGACGGACGAAGAGCTGTAGGAGCTTGAATCATATTCTGATTATTGATCAGGATATTTTTACGATCTTCATGGAAGTAATCGAATGTCAAGCTGATTTTATCGTTCCAGAACTTTGCATCGAGACCGTAGTTGTATTTTACGGCAGTCTCCCAGGTAACGTCGGGAGAAGCGGATGAATACTCACGGGCAACATTCAGGAATGTTGTGTTATTCGTTCCAAAGTTATATCCAGCATAATCGCCGACATTGTTGAAGTAACCATTTGTAATAACCCAAGCAGCTGGCAGATAGAGGAAACGGTAGCCTTGACAGTTATCGTTACCTACTGTACCTACTGAAGCACGTAATTTTAGAGAAGAAATAACAGGTTTGATAGGTTGCCAGAATTTTTCTTCTGAAACAGTCCAACCGATAGAAGCTGAAGGGAAGAAACCGTAACGGTGACCTTTGGCAAAGTTCTCGGAGCCATTGTAACCCATATTCACATCTACCATGTAGCGATGTCTCCAGTCGTAAGTAGCACGTGCTACAAGCCCTACATATCCTTTCGGAATGGAAATATACATACTGTTCTGAGAATCCCATTGGTAATAGCTCTTAGACTGGTTGTAAAGCAATAAAGCCGATACGTTATGGTCGCCGAAACTACGTGTATAGTTGAAACTGGCTTCTGCGTACCAGCTACGTTCAGGCCATGAACTATCTGAATATCCTAAGTTCCAATAGTCACCGCTACGTTGAAATTTGATTGTCCCATCGGTACCTATGTAAGGCATATATTTAGCCGGAGCACCACAGGTACGGTCTTTTCTTGTATAATAAGTAGAATTATAAGAGCCTTTAATGCGGAAATCCAACCCTTTAGTGAGGAAATCCAGCTTTAACTTGTAGACCAAATCTAGATTAAGAACGTTGGAAGTTGTGGTTCGGTATCCTTGACCATAAAAAGTATACAGACCATCCTGTTGGTTAACAGCACTTTCATTGCTAATAAGCGCCGGGTTAGTTACGATCCAGCGACCGTCCACAATGCCGGCACCTGAGAAAGGTTGTGCTCCCATCAGATTGCTGAAGATATAAACTTCTCCATCATCACCGTTATTTCCGATAGAACGTCTGTTTTCGATACGTCCACCTAAGTTGAAGGATAACTCATGCCATTTGCCTAAAGAAAGGTCAAGATTGGCACGATAATTATAACGTCGATAATTGAAATTAGATTTTGGATCTTCGCCAAATGTTTTGAACATACCGTCTTGGTCGAGCATACCTAGTGAAACGAAATAGCGTGCTACTTGGTTACCACCGCTTACCGATACATTGTGCTGACTTTGTAGTGCAGCATCTTTCATTATATAGTCTATCCAGTCAATATCAGGGTAGAGTAAAGGCTGGTCGTGAGTACGGAAATGTTCTACTACTTCATCAGAAAAACGAGGAGCATTACCGTCGGAAAGACGAGCTTTATTAAAAGTGGTAGCATAAGTGTACGAATCAGCCAAATCTAGAAAATTGGTTACTGTCTGTATACCCCATGAAGTAGATACCGATACATTGGTTTTACCTATTTCTCCACGCTTGGTGGTGACCAGAATGACACCGTTTGCACCACGTACGCCATAAACGGCTGTTGCCGAAGCATCCTTTAGAATAGTGATGTCTGCAACTTCATTCGGATCGATTTGGGTAAACGGACGTTCTACACCGTCAACCAATACCAACGGGTTTGACCCATTCAATGATGCTTGACCACGAATCAAAATCGTCGGATCATCTTCTCCAGGAAGTCCTGAATACTGAACAGTTGATAAACCCGGTAATTTTCCTGAAATAGCGTTACCCAACGAAACTGAGGGCGATTTTAGCAATTCTTTACTAGATACATTAGAAATAGAACCTGTAATGGTCACTTTTTTCTGCTGACCGTAAGCAATAACGACTACTTCGTCCAGTGTCTGAGTGTCGGGTTCCATGATTACTTTCATCTTTTTTCCGCCGATTGCTTTCAATTCTTGCGACTTGTAGCCTACATACGAAAAGACGAGTGTGCTTTGGGGAGCTGCTTCGAGGATGAAATTGCCATCAAAATCGGTTATAACACCTGTTGATGTTCCTTTCACTAATACGGATACACCAATCATGCTCACTCCCGTTTCATCAACAACTGTACCTTGCACACGAATATTCTGTGCAAGTAGTAACTGTGGCATCAAACATAATATTGCTATCAGCCATCTTAACATTTTCTTGTTCTTCATGGGCATTCATTTTTAAGATTAATTTTATCAAATGCAAAGTTACAAACTTGATAATTCTTAAATAGTATTATTTTATCTTATCATTATACTAATCTTTAATATGCTTTTATACCTGATTATGAAACTAATATTTTATAAATGATGAATAAAGTAGATAGTAAATTCTTGTTGAATGATGCTTGAGAAAAAATATTATAATTACTCCGGAGGAATAACGATTAGATAAAACTGTATTAGAACCTGTTTCCCGTTTATAGAATTAAAATAGACAAAGTTTTTGCATTATTTAATCCGGATATTGTAGAAAATAATCGGTTATAATATTTTACAAATATTTTGATGGGCACAATGACACTATTTAATAATATGATATCCGGGAAGATGTTGTGAAAGCAAAGAGTCTGTTTTTTGAGATGTTATTGTTCGTATTCAGTTTTTGCTGATTTGTTTGGATTGATTGTTAACAAATACTTGGTGGGGAACTGTTGTAAAAACACAATGTCTTTTAGTCTTAAATTTTAGCATATGTCATTACACATTATAATATCTGTTGACCAAATGGTTTGTATTTAAGTAATTTACGTATCACATGTCTTAGAATGGAGCATATGTTTCAATTGAAAATTGAACGAATTTGGATAAAATAGTATTGTGTTTTTTATGTTGACTTTTATTTATTTGCAATAACAATGATTCAATCATAGGCAAGTTAAGGTATCCTTCTGTTTTATTGTAAAAATAAGTGTAAAATAAAATAAGAGATGTAGTATTTTATTCCTTTTGGTGCATTGTTGGAGCAAGATAAGAAAGGAAATTGAGGTTATGAATATAGATATAGATTGTTTAACTAAATATTATGTATATGATGAAAAAGTTTCTTTTACTATTAGTAATATCCAGTCTGTTTTGCTGGCAGGATATAAGTGCACAAAAGTTTGAAGGGTTGGCTGACACTCCTCCTATGGGTTGGAACAGTTGGAATAAATTTGCTTGTAATATCAACGAAAAACTCATTCGTGAAATAGCAGATGCAATGGTTGAGACGGGCTTGCGTGATATGGGCTATGTCTATCTAAATTTAGACGATTGTTGGCATGGCCAGCGCGATAGTCTTGGTTTTATTCAAGCTGATCCAGAAAAATTCCCTTCTGGAATGAAAGCTTTGGCCGACTATGTGCATTCTAAAGGATTAAAGATTGGTCTTTACTCCGATGCAGGTCGTAGTACTTGTGGGGGTAGACCTGGTAGTTTCGGACATGAATATCAGGATGCGTTGCAATATGCAAAGTGGGGTATTGACTACTTAAAATATGATTGGTGTGATTCTGAGGATATCAATCCGGTGGGAGCTTATAATCTGATGCGAGATGCTTTACATGCAGCTGGACGTCCTATTTTCTTCAGCATGTGTGAATGGGGAAGCAGCAAGCCTTGGAAATGGGCGGCAGAAACAGCACATTCTTGGCGTACAACAGGAGATATTTTTAATTGTTTTGATTGTGTAGACGAACATCCCGGATGGAAAGCTTATGGTGTGATGCAGATTCTGGACATGCAGGAGGGGTTACGTGAGTATGCTGGACCCGGTCATTGGAATGATCCTGACATGTTGGAGGTTGGAAATGGACAGACAGTAAATGAAGATCGGGCACATTTTAGTATGTGGTGTATGTTAGCGGCGCCTTTGATTTTGGGTAATGATATTCGGAATATGTCGCAGGAAACAAAGGATATTATTATGAATAAAGAAGTGATAGCTATCGATCAGGATAAAGCTGGTATACAGGGTCTGAAATTTCTTGCCGAAAACGGGTTAGAGTTTTGGTTCAAGCCATTAGAAAATGAAGCATGGGCATTTTGTATTTTGAATAGGACAACTGAACCGAAAGAATATACTATAGATTGGCAGAAGTTTAATTTGTACGATGATGTAGCCAAACGTTTTACGGACTTTGACTCGAAAATTTATGAAATACGTGACTTGTGGGGCAAGAAAGACGTTGGTAATACAAAAAAAGGACGTACGGTAGTAATTCCCGGACACGATGTAGTGCTTTATCGGTTGACTCCCAAAATGAAATGATAAACAAAATAGAATATGAGATCAATGAAAATATCAATTAAAAAACACATATGATGCGAAGGATTATTATAATTGTCATAGCTTTATGTACCTTGAGTCAATTAAGAGCAAAAAATAATGTTGACCTTGTAACACCTAATGCTTCAAAGGAGGCATGTGCATTATGGAATTATCTGTGCGATATAGATGGAAAATATATGTTGTCTGGTCAGATGTGGTCGCCGTGGGGGGTAGACGAGCTTGATTATTTGAAGAAAGTTACAGGGAAATACCCTGCGTTGTGCGGTCACGATTTAATTCACGAAAAGGATAACGCACGTGAAATAGAGCTACTTATTGACTGGTGGAAGAAAGGGGGAATTCCTACATTGATGTGGCATTGGGGAGCACCGGGAAAGGGCGAAGGTTATGAGCAAAGTAAGATGAAGATTGATATTGATCGCTGTTTCCAGAAAGGGACAGTAGAGTATGAGGCGATGTGGAGTGATTTGAAGCGTATAGCTGACTGGCTGACAGTACTTCGTGATGCTAATGTGCCTGTGCTTTGGCGACCTATGCACGAATGTGATGGCAACTGGTTTTGGTATAGTAAGGGGACAGGTGAGCAATTCAAAAAATTGTGGATTACAATGTTTAATTACTTTACGAAAGAACGTAAACTAAACAATCTTATTTGGGTGCTGTGTCATACAGGACATCCTTCTGCCGATTTTGATCCAGGGAAGGAGTATTACGATATGGCAGGTGCTGATAATTATGGCAAAGATAAGGTAGAAAAAGACATGTATGATAAGGTGCTGGAAATACATGGAAGTAACACACCGGTACCTTATCATGAGTGTGGTACCATTCCCGACCCAGATGCCTGTTTTGAGTTAGGAGTAAATTGGATATGGTGGATGTTGTGGCATACGAGCCATTTAACGAATTATGATAAGACAGAATTAAATCATATTTACCATCATGACCGAGTCTTGACCTTGGATGAGTTACCTGATATCATGGAGTATAAATGAACATATGATAAAGTACTATTGACTGATTTGATAACTGTCGGGTTTATAGGGAAAACTGATAGAATACAGAAAATAAAATATCGGCAGTGATGTTTGAATACGATATTGGGGCTACTTGTTGTTAGTCCTCATCTTGAAGGTTGAATTTTTCCCTTTAGAGTGAAAGGAGCAGACTATGTTCATCACATAGCTGCTCCTTTTGAATTTAATAGAGTCAGTTTAGAGTTTTTAAAAAGAAAAAACGTATACATTTATGCTAAAATTGTATCATTCCATGGCATAAAATTTCTCTATCTTTGCTGATGTTAAATAATAAAACTAATTATTATGAAAATCTCGAAAGCTATTATTTCAACGATGATTATTGGTACTTGTCTGACAGCCTGCGGTGCTCGGCAGGAGAAACAACCGGAAATGGAAAAAACGCCTGAAGCATATACGATGCTGGAGATTCTTAAAAAAATACCTCAGCAAAAACAATTCATGTTCGGTCATCACGATGATCCTGTATATGGGATCGGATGGGATGGAGATGAAAATAGAAGCGATGTGAAAAGTGTTTGTGGAGATTATCCGGCTATGATGTCTTTCGATTTGGGAAGAATGGAAATATACGGCGACAAGACTTTGGATAATGTTTCGGTCGACCGCATCCGGAAGGAAGTCATTGCACAGTATGAGCGGGGAGGAATGTCGTCATTCAGTTGGCATGTAGATAATCCTGTAACAGGAAAGGATGCATGGGACGTCAGTGATTCTACCGTAGTGAAGTCCATTTTACCCGGTGGAGTGAATCATGATAAGTTTATCGGTTGGTTGGATAAGATTGCCGATTACTTGAATTCTATACAGACTCCGGAAGGAGTAAAGGTCCCGGTACTGTTCCGCCCGTGGCATGAACATACAGGCAGCTGGTTCTGGTGGGGGAAGAACTTGTGCTCCGCAGAAGATTATAAGGCTCTTTGGAAAATGACTTACGATCGTATGCAGGAAAAGGGAGCTACTCAGCTTTTGTATGCTTACTCTCCGGGTACAGAGCCTCAGGATTCTACTGAATACCTGGAACGTTATCCGGGCGACAGTATAATTGATTTGATAGGTGTGGATGCTTATCAGTTCGATAGAGATGCCTATGTAAAAAGTCTGAACAATGCACTTGCCATTATATCGCAAGTGAGCAAAGCCCATCAGAAAGCGATGGCTGTAACCGAAACCGGTTATGAAACCATTCCCGATTCAGTTTGGTGGACCCAGACGCTGATGCCCGTAATAGAAAAATACCCGATCAGTTATGTATTGGTATGGAGAAATGCCCGTGAGAAGAAGAACCATTTTTACGCTCCTTATCCGGGACAAGTTTCAGCTGACGATTTTGTAAAGTTCTATAATGACCCGCGTACATTGTTTGCCGGAGATATGAAAAATGTAAAATAATTGATAGATATAAAACTTATAGCAATGAATGTCTTTGAAGAAAAAGTGAAGAAATTGTTCAATCAGTACGAAGAACTGATAACCCGTAAGAACGTACCTGTAGAACATACGAATGGTGCGTATACTCGTTACAAGTATCCAGTGCTTACGGCTGCCCAAACACCTGTATTCTGGCGTTATGACCTCGATGAGAAAACGAATCCGTATCTGATGGAACGTATCGGAATGAATGCTACGATGAACTCGGGTGCCATCAAATGGAACGGAAAGTATTTGTTGGTGGTACGTGTGGAAGGTGCCGACCGTAAGTCTTTCTTTGCCGTAGCCGAGAGCCCGAACGGAGTCGATAATTTCCGTTTTTGGGATTATCCTATCACCATGCCCGACGACGTGATACCGGCTACAAACATTTACGATATGCGTCTCACTGCCCATGAAGATGGCTGGATTTATGGTATTTTCTGTGCCGAACGTCATGACGACAATGCGCCTGCCGGAGATTTGTCGTCTGCTACTGCAACGGCTGCGATTGCCCGTACAAAGGATTTTAAGACATGGGAGCGCCTGCCGGACTTGAAGTCGAAGAGCCAGCAGCGTAATGTTGTGCTTCATCCGGAGTTTGTCGACGGCAAGTATGCCTTCTATACTCGTCCACAGGATGGATTTATCGATGCCGGAAGCGGTGGTGGTATTGGCTGGGCGCTGGTAGACGATATTACTCATGCAGAAATTAAGGAAGAAAAGATTATTGACTGTCGTTACTATCATACCATCAAGGAAGTAAAGAACGGTGAGGGACCTCATCCTATCAAGACACCGAAGGGATGGTTGCACCTGGCTCATGGCGTACGTGGTTGCGCTGCCGGTTTGCGTTATGTACTTTATATGTACATGACTTCATTGGAGGATCCCAGTAAGCTGATTGCTTCTCCGGGTGGTTACTTCATGGCTCCTGAAGGCGAAGAACGTATCGGCGACGTTTCGAATGTCTTGTTCACCAATGGCTGGATTGCCGACGAGGATGGAACGGTATACATTTATTATGCTTCTTCCGATACCCGTATGCATGTGGCAGTTTCTACGGTCGACAAGCTGGTGGATTATTGCATGAATACTCCGCAGGATGGTCTGACCACGACAGCTTCGGTAGAAACATTGAAAAAGTTAATTGATAAGAACATGAAATTGATGAAATAAAAAGAAGGTAAGTACTACTATGATAAAACTCACGGAAAAGATAGGTTATGGTTTTGGAGATATGGCTTCTTCCATGTTCTGGAAGTTGTTCGGAGCCTATTTGATGATATTTTATACAGATGTGTTCGGACTGCCTGCTGCCATGGTGGGAACGATGTTCCTGGTTACTCGTATATGGGATTCTGTGTTCGACCCGATTGTCGGAGTAGTGGCCGACCGTACTTCCAGCCGATGGGGAAAGTTTCGTCCATACTTGTTGTATCTAGCTGTTCCATTTGCACTCATAGGAGTACTTACTTTCTACACACCTCCTTTCGGCGATATGGGAAAACTGGTGTATGCCTATATTACCTATTCGCTGATGATGATGGTGTATTCGGCTATTAATGTGCCCTATGCTTCGTTGCTGGGAGTCATGAGTCCCGCTCCGGCCGAACGAAACACGCTTTCCACATACCGTATGATGTTTGCTTATCTCGGAAGCTTTATCGCGCTGCTGCTTTTTATGCCGATGGTAAATGCTTTCAGCGGACATAGTAAGGAGTTGGGCGACCAGCAGTTCGGATGGGTTATGGCTGTGATTGTGATAGCCGTGATGTGTGCCTTGTTGTTTTTCGGATGCTTTACCTGGACAAGAGAACGGGTAAAGCCTATCAGCGACAAGAAAACTTCTTTGAAAGACGATATAAAGGACTTGTTCCACAATAAGCCTTGGTGGATACTGTTCGGTGCCGGAGTTTCCACTTTGGTATTCAATTCCATTCGTGACGGAGCTGCGGTATATTATTTCAAATACTTTGTGATAGAAGATGAATACCGTACCATCTCGCTGATGGGGGTATCGTTTGTCTTGAGTGGGCTGTATCTTTCCATCGGACAGATTGCCAATATTGTAGGAGTTATTCTGGCAGCTCCTATGAGCAACAAGATCGGGAAGAAAAAAACATTTGCTCTTTCCATGTTGGTGGCTTCTGTCTTGAGTGTTATCTTCTTCTGGTTCGACAAAGACGATGTGATGTTGATTTTCATTTTTCAGTGCCTGATCAGTATTTGTGCGGGTAGTATTTTCCCGCTGCTTTGGTCTATGTATGCCGATTGTGCCGACTTCTCGGAATTGAAAACGGGTAACCGTGCTACGGGATTGATCTTCAGTGCCTCGTCGATGAGCCAGAAATTCGGGTGGGCGATTGGTACGGCTGTGACCGGATGGCTGTTGTCTTTCTTCGGATTTCAGGCCAATGCGATACAAAGTGCCGAAACCATCAACGGCATTAAGATGTTTCTGAGTATCCTTCCTGCAATAGCAGCATTTATTTCGGTTGTCTTTATTGGTTTCTATCCGCTGGGTGAACAAAAGATGAAAGGCATCATGGAACAGTTGAACTTAAAACGAAAATCGAAAAAAGATGTGCAATGAAAAAATAAGCCAGTTGTGTACTGAAGTAAAGGCAGAGCTGGAAAATAATATTCTTCCGTTTTGGATGACAAAGATGGTCGATCGCGAACATGGAGGCTTCTATGGTCGCATCACGGGAAACGATGTTTTGGAGGCATCGGCTTCGAAGGGAGCGATTCTGAACGCCCGTATCTTATGGACTTTCTCGGCTGCTTACCGCTTGTTGCGGAAAGATGAGTATCTAGAAACGGCGACACGTGCCAAACGTTATCTGATTGACCATTTCTACGATACGGAGTTTGGTGGTATTTACTGGGAACTGGATTGCGAAGGGAAGCCGCTTGATACGAAAAAACAAATCTATGCCATTGGCTTTGCCATCTACGGATTGAGTGAATATGTCCGTGCTACAGGCGATGCAGAAGCACTGGATTATGCCAAACGTTTGTTTGAAGTGATTGAAAAGTATAGCTTCGATGCAGAAAAGAATGGCTATCTGGAAGCGCTTACCCGCGACTGGCATCCGATAGAGGACATGCGTCTGAGTGATAAAGATGAGAATGAAAAGAAAACTATGAATACGCATTTGCATATTCTGGAGCCTTATACCAATCTGTATCGGGTGTGGAAAGATGAACGCCTCAAGAAGCAGATTCGTAATTTGGTCAACGTCTTTCTAAATAAGATACTGGATGCAAACACTTATCACCTGAATCTGTTTTTTGAAGACGACTGGACCAATAAGTATCAGATTGTATCGTACGGGCATGACATTGAGGCATCGTGGTTGATTCACGAAGCGGCTTTGGTCTTAGAAGAGGAGGATTTACTCAAAAAGGTTGAGCCGGTTATTGTTAAGATAGCGGCTGCGGCCGATGAAGGATTGAATCCGGATGGCAGTATGATTTATGAAAACTTTGTAAGTAAAGGAAAGATCGATCGTGAACTGCACTGGTGGGTACAAGCCGAGAACGTAGTTGGTCATCTGAACCTTTACCAGCATTTTGCCGATCAGTCGGCCTTGGAGAAAGCGTTGCGGTGCTGGAATTTTATCAAGAACCATCTGGTTGACAGAGAGCACGGGGAATGGCACTGGAGTTTGTATGCCGATGGTACGGTCAATACCAAAGACGATAAGGCTGGTTTTTGGAAATGTCCTTATCATAACGGGCGTATGTGCATGGAAGTGCTGGAACGTTTTTCTTGAAAGTCGCAGCAGACTATTCCCGTAAAGATAGAAATACAGGCTCATCACGACGGGGATTGAATTGGTCTTTGGAGTGATGAGCTTTTTCCTTTATTGGAGAGTTTATAATCTTAGTGATATTATGAAAAAACTATTATCTGTCTTATTACTTATACAGTTCATTGCCTGTTTGTCCGTCAGTGCGCAACAGGCAAGAGAGGCTATATTGCTGAACAACGGGTGGAAATTTGCTTATGGCCATGCGGGCGATATGAAAAAAGATTTTACCCATGGCACAGAATATTTTACTTATTTCGCAAAGGCAAAAGCCTTTAATCAGAATCAGGGACCTAGTTCCGAACAGTTTAATGACAGTACGTGGCAGACGGTCAGTTTGCCGCACGACTGGGTGGTAGATCTCCCTTTTTCGAAAGAGGCAAGCCATAGTCATGGATACAAGACCGTCGGATGGAAATATCCGGAAACCAGTGTCGGATGGTATCGGCGTAAGTTTTATATACCAGAAGGGGATTTAGGAAAACACATCAGTGTACGGTTCGACGGCATTTTCCGTGATGCGCAGGTCTTTTGCAACGGTTTTTATTTAGGTCACGAGCCGAGTGGATACGCCACTCAGGTGTACGATTTGACAGAATACTTGAATTATGGTGGCGAAAATCTGCTGACCGTCCGTGTGGATGCCAGTACAGAGGAGGGATGGTTCTACGAAGGAGCGGGCATTTATCGGGATGTATGGCTGGACAAGATGTCGCAGGTACATGTTGTTCCTTTCGGCACATTTGTTGCAACGCATATTGATCCTTCTTATAAGACAGCCGATGTGAATATAGAGATTCGCTTGGCGAACAAAGGGCTGGAGGCCGCAGATTGTAAAGTGGTCAACCGTATTCTCGATGCGACAGGAAAGGAAGTAGTCCGCACGCAGGAATCAAGTACGACCTTAGCTCCCAAGCAGGAAGAAGTGAAGTTGTTACAGTCGGCGGCGATGGACAATATTCATCTATGGGATTTGGAACATCCTTATTTGTATACCTTATATACAGATGTATATATAGGCAACAAACTGGTCGATACGTATACGACGAATTTTGGGCTCCGTAACATTGAGTTCAATCCGCAGAAAGGATTTTTGTTGAACGGCTGTCCCGTCAAGTTGAAAGGTACCAACTTGCATCAGGATCATGCGGGAGTAGGAACCGGTATTCCCGATAGATTGTGGAAATACCGGATTGAAAAAATGAAATCGATGGGCAGCAATGCGATACGTACTTCTCATAATCCCGTATCGCCTGCCATGCTCGATTTGTGCGATCGTATGGGAATGCTGGTCATCGAAGAGAATCGTTTGATGGGAATTAATAAGGAACATGTCGATCTGCTGGGACGCATGATTAAGCGCGACCGCAATCATCCGTGTATCATTTTGTGGAGTATCGGAAACGAAGAGTGGGCACTCGAAGGGAACGAACGCGGATTGCGTATTACTCAGTCGATGAGTGAATATGTACATCAGTTGGATCCTACGCGTTTGACTACACAAGGTACTGCCGGTGGACGGGTTTCTCTTTTTGGAGTCGATGTAAAAGGATATAATTATATTCGTCAGAATCCGATAGATGAATATCATCGCGAACACCCCGACTGGTATGCTCAGGTAGGTTCGGAAGAAACATCGGGATGCGGAACGCGTAACGTTTATTACACCGATTCGTTGCGTGGCTGGATGGCTCCGATTAATCGTACGGCTGGTGATGACAATCGTATTGTCAATGCTATGGCACGTGGCTGGCAGTTCTACCATGAACGTCCTTGGCTGGCCGGACTGTTTTACTGGACGGGACTGGATTACAGGGGAGAACCGAATCCGATGCTTTATCCGGCAACCGGCTCGCAGTTTGGTATATTCGATTATTGTGGTTTCCCGAAAGATGAGGCTTTCTATCTGAAATCGTGGTGGACCGACGAACCGGTGCTGCATTTGTCTCCGCACTGGAACTTGGCAGGTCACGAAGGAGATAGCGTCAGGGTTTGGGCGTATAGTAATTGTGATGAGGTAGAGCTGTTTGTTAACGGAAAGAAGCTGGGGCGGAAGCCGATGCCTGCCGATGGTTATATTGAATGGAAGACGGTTTACCGTCCGGGAAGCTTAGTGGCTAAAGGATACAAAGGCGGAAAGAAAGTCATGGAAGAGAAAATTGAAACAACAGACAAGGCTGACCGCATTTCCGTAGAGCCCTATAATACGAGCTTTAAAGCCGATGGTCAGGATATTGCAATCGTAGATCTGACGTTGGAAGATAAGAAAAATCGTGAAGTTCCCGATGCCATGAATGAAATGACTGTAACCTTGACTGGGCCTGCTACCATCTTGGGATATGGAAACGGCGATCCGGGATTCAAGGAAATAGAACGTCCAGTCAATGGTGAGAAGACTTTCCGCATCAAGGCTTTTGCAGGAAAGGCACAAGTCATTATACGTTCACTGGAAGGACAGAAAGGAACTGTCCAACTGGAAGTATCGGGAACGGGACTGAAAAAAGCAACTCAACAATTTATAACTGATTAATCGTATGAATAACATTCGAAACTTGGCAATGGCTTCCATCATGTGTGCTGGAGGCCTTGCGGGAATAGCTCAGACTGCTCCCGCTATTCCTGCCGATCCGGTAATCGAGGCACACATTCAGGAATGGCTGAAGAAAATGACACTCGAAGAGAAAATCGGACAGATGTGCGAAATAACGGTAGATGTGGTAACTGATTTTCCTGGAAGCAAGGATGGCTTCAAGCTCAGTGAGGCTATGCTTGATACCGTCGTCGGGAAATATAAGGTAGGTTCTATCTTGAATGTTCCTTTAAGTATGGCTCAGAAGAAAGAAGTATGGGCTGCGGCCATTAAGCAGATTCAGGATAAATCGATGAAGGAAATCGGTATTCCTTGTATCTACGGTG
>OAUQ01000040.1_pt1 | contig 59099 bp, 59 predicted proteins | sample 1476151 | NCBI WGS metagenome assembly OAUQ01 (sample SAMEA2580008, study PRJEB22360) | human gut metagenome | biome: human gut; feature: human-associated habitat; material: faeces | place: Denmark | collected 2008/2010 | reverse complement strand
AGGAGTGCTTTTACAAAGACATTTCGTAATTTTGCACTTGCTTGTTGAATTCGCGATCGCTCAACATCCCTCTATCTTATAAAATAAGGTTAAATCAAGTTTATGCAGCAAACAAAACCCATCCATATAATCACTTTTCTGAATATTTTTTGTATTTTTGCAGCATCGGGGCATGGATGGGAATGAAAGTCTGGCACCATAAGACAATGCACAAGAAATTCAAATTAAAGAACGAAGCATATGAGTAATACAATGAATGGGATTTATTGGAAGGGCATTAAGCAACGGATAGGGAGATTCTTTGAGAAGGTGCACGAATGTATACTTATCTTTACCGACTGGCTGGGGTAAGCACACATAATAAATAGACAGCAAAACATTGATATAAACTGATGGAAACAGAAAGAATTTTACTTCGCTATTGGCAGGAATCAGATGCAGAGGCTCTCTTTAAGTACGCGTCAGACCCTGACGTTGGACCTCGTGCAGGATGGCCGACGCATAAGTCTGTTGAGGAAAGTCGGGAGATAATCCTGACATTCTTCCATAATGAAACGACATGGGCGATTGTGTTGAAAGAGACTGGCGAGGCTATCGGCTGCATCGGCTACTACACCCATGAAACCAGCAACATCCCTATCGGAGAAAACGACTGTGAGGTGGGTTACTGGGTAGGAAAGCCTTATTGGAACAAGGGAATCTGCACCGAAGCCTTGAAGCTGATGCTTGACTACTGCATCCAAGTAAAGCATTTCGAAAACATCTGGGCAGACCATTTCATAGGCAATCCTGCATCGGGAAGAGTCATGGAGAAATGCGGTTTTGCCGATACAGGTATGTTGAATAAATGTAGCCAGCTCGTAGGCGGCGACAAGGATATGGTTAAAGTATTTAAGTACAAAGGATAAAAATCTCCGATAAAGGTAATAACTTCCGAAAAATAGGTATAAGTTCTTTTGGAGAATGTGCGTATCTTTGCAGAAGATAAACTGCACTCGGCAATTTGAAAGCAAGCTTTCATTGCGCTCATTTGCATTATCTTTGCAAAAATTTAAAATGAATAGGATTATGAAGGAATTATTCTTTAATACGATACAGGAGTTCAACGACTACATTGGGGTGAAAACGCTTCATCCTCTGGTAAGCATTGCACGTGTAGAGAACACCTCTCCGATAAAGGAGGCTGTGCACCATTACGGACTTTATGCCCTCTTCCTGAAGGAAAACAAGGGCTGCAAATTGTCATACGGCAGAACAGAATATGACTTTGACGAGATGACCGTCACCTCGTTTGCTCCAGGTCAGTCGATTAAGGTTGAACCCATTCCTGGAGTACCGCTTGCCAAATATACGGTATTGGCTTTCCATCCCGAGTTGCTCAACCGTACCCAGCTTGGCAAGAACATCTCCCGATATGAGTTCTTCGACTATACAAGCAACGAAGCTCTACATCTATCCGCTGCCGAGGTAAACATCTTCCGTGATGTACTCTCAATGATTAAGCAGGAACTCGAGCATCCTATAGATAGGCATTCGCGTGAACTCATCGTTTCTAACATCGAGTTGCTGCTGAACTACTGCCTGCGCTTCTACGACCGACAGTTTATCACACGCGAGGAGATAAATCATTCGGTAGTAAAGAAATTCATCTCTCTGCTCGATGAATACATTGCCCGGAAAGCGGAGCATGAAGGGCTGCCTACCGTAGCCTACTTTGCCGACAAATGCTGCTATTCTACCAAATATTTCGGTGAATTAGTCAAGACAGAGACTGGCAAAACCGCTAAGAGTATGATCAACGACCGACTGCTTTCTGCAGCCCGCCAACTACTTGTAAATGAAACCTTAACCATTACACAAGTCAGCCAGCGCCTCGGCTTTGAATATTCTCAGCACTTCGTCCGCTTTTTCAAGGCGCAGACGGGAAAAACTCCAAGCGAGTACCGCAAAACTGCTTAAATATAATGAAGCATATATAGAATAACTGTTATTTTTTACATCGAAGATGTTTTCTGGAGAAGAATTTGAAAATATGGAGAAGATTAAAAAAAAATGATACAATGAAGAAAATAGTACAGACAGCAGGGCGCACCCAGCTGGGTGAGTTTGCCCCGGAGTTCGCTCACCTCAACGACGACATCCTCTTCGGAGAAGTATGGAGCCGCAATGACCTGCTTTCATTGCGCGACCGCAGTTTGGTAACAATCACTTCGCTCATCAGCCAAGGAATCACCGACAACTCGCTGAAATATCACTTGCAGTCGGCAAAGAATAACGGAATTACCCGCACGGAAGCGGCAGAGATCATCACCCACATCGCCTTCTACGCAGGTTGGCCAAAGGCCTGGGCTGCCTTCAATCTGGCAAAGGAGGTATGGAACGAAGATGTGAAAGGAGAAGACGCCAAGGCTGCTTTCCAGCGCGAGATGATATTCCCTATTGGCGAACCCAACATCGCTTACGCCAAATACTTCAAAGGCAACAGTTATCTGGCACAAATATCAGACAGTCAGATACCTTTCTTCAACGTAACATTTGAGCCTGGTTGCCGTAACAACTGGCATACGCACCACGCCACAAAGGGTGGCGGACAAATGCTGGTAGGTGTAGCCGGACGTGGCTGGTATCAGGAGGAAGGAAAGCCTGCACAGGAAATCCTCCCCGGCACAGTCATCCATATTCCTGCCAACGTGAAGCATTGGCATGGTGCCGCAAAAGACAGCTGGTTTGCCCACCTCGCCTTTGAAATACCTGGCGAGAACACATCCAACGAGTGGCAGGAGGCTGTGAGCGATGAGGAATATAACAAGATAAAATAACAATAAGATTTATGACTTCACTTCAAGAAAGACTGTTCGCCATGCAGGATAAGCAGTATGCTGCTTTCCAGGCCAAACTGACACCGGGAGTGCCTATGGAAAGTTTCATAGGCATTCGTGTGCCTGTGCTTCGCAAGTTTGCAAAAGAGTTTACAAAGAAGGCAGAATGCAAGGAATTTCTTCATCAGCTTCCTCACGAATACTACGATGAGAACATGCTTCACGGTCTCCTCATTTCCGAGGTGAAGGACTACGATGAATGCATTCGTCTTACTGACAGCTTCCTGCCTTTCGTGGACAACTGGGCAGTGTGCGACATCATGTCTCCGAAGGTATTTGCCAAACACAAGAAGGAACTGTTGGCGAAGATTAAGACTTGGAGTAAATCGTCACACGTTTATACTTGTCGTTTTGGAATAGAGACACTTATGTCTCATTACCTGGATAAAGACTTCAAGGCAGAATATCTTGAAATTCCTGCATCAGTAAGGAGCGAAGAGTATTACGTAAGAATGATGGTAGCCTGGTTCTTCGCTACCGCTCTTGCCAAGCAATGGGACCAGGCGATTCCCTACATTGAGCAACGCTGCCTTGCTCCATGGACGCACAACAAGACTATCCAGAAGGCCATCGAGAGCTACAGAATCACGCCCGAGCAGAAGGAATATCTGCGGACATTGAAGATAAAATAATTATGACACAAGATACATCTACATATTACGTTTGGATAGGTGGCTCATGTGATTATGGCCATAAAGAGCGGGCTGGTGGTGCTGCCGTTGTGATTGAGCATAACGGCAACATCATCAGCCGTGATGTAATCAGCGACCTACACACCACGGAGTTCCGCATGATGCTAACCCTCATGGTGAAGGTAATGCAGGAAATACCGGAAGGTTCCGACATTTTCTTCCTGACCAACGCTGCCTATATTCAGAACTTTGACAAGACTCCAACGGCTAAATCAGCCAATCCGGACTTGATCATTCAATGCATCGAGGTAAAGAAAAGGCACAACTCAGTCGGAGTCAAAATCGTGCAATACCACAAGAGCCCATTGCTGATAGAAACCCACGATAGGGCTACAGAAGCAATGGCTAAGACAAGGAAGGAATTTCATCAGAAAAACAAATAAATGTTTAGGGCCGTTTTCCGGTCATTAAGGTCATTAAGGATTTCAACTTCTCTATTCTGGTAACACATTAGCGCTTTTTGATAACACATTTGTAACACACATGGATGATTTCTCAATACGTCAAATTCATAACATATTGATTAATAGCCATTTACAAAAAGAGTATATAAAAGAGGAATAAGTGATAAAATATATTTAAAAACAAAAAAGAACAACAGAGATAAGTACCTATGAATAAGTAACTTACTACTATTGTTCTCCCATGCTAATTTTGTACAAATAAGTTTCATTTTGCTTATTATCGTGATTCCGTTGGGGTTCGAACCCAAGACCCACAGCTTAGAAGGCTGTTGCTCTAATCCAACTGAGCTACGGAACCAACACTTTTCAAAACGCAAAATTGTCTAACCAGCGCCATTGGGCAATCTATTAGCCACTTTTCTTATTTGCGGCTGCAAAGGTACATATATTTTTTGAATACACCAAACTTTTTCTCACTTTTTTCTTTTTTTATGCTTAAATATCGCAAAAAATAACTACCTTTGCATTCGTTAGGAGCAAGAAACAGCATTCTGACCCCGAAAGAGAAGAGATTTTTATAACGCATATTCAAACATAAAACATACGCAAATGAAAAAGTTAATCTTTTCAGTAGCCCTGCTCTCAGCAGCACTCTCTGCCAGCGCAGAAGAACATCCGCTCTGGATGCGCTACCCAGCCATCTCGCCCGATGGCACTACCATCGCCTTCGCTTATAAAGGCGACCTCTACAGTGTTTCTGTCAACGGCGGTGAAGCACGACAGCTCACAACCCATGCAGCCTTCGATTCACATCCCGTATGGAGCCCTGACAGCAAGAAAATTGCCTTCCAGTCTAACCGCGAAGGAAGTCTCGACATCTTCGTAATCGATGCAAAAGGCGGTGCTCCTACCCGACTCACTACCAACAGCGGCAGCGAAACACCTATCGCCTTTGCAGACAACGACCATGTGCTCTACTCTGCCAGTCTGCAGCCTACAGCCCAGAGCATCATCTTCGGCGACAACACATTTCCACAAGTATATAAGGTAAGCACCAAGGGCGGAAGACCGGAACTCTTCTCTACCCTCACCATGGAGAATATCAGCATCGCCAAGAACGGCGACATTCTCTACCACGACAAAAAGGGATACGAAGACCCTTGGCGCAAACACCAGAAATCACCTATCGCTCGCGACATCTGGCTGAAGAGTAACGGAAAGTTTGCCAAACAGACTACCTTTGCCGGCGAAGACCGCTCGCCAGTATGGACATCAGACGAGAAATCATTCTTCTATCTGAGCGAGCAGGACGGCACATTCAATATCTACCGCCGCAGCCTCAACAGTTCAAGCGACAAGCAGATTACCCACCACAAAGGCAATCCGGTAAGATTCCTCACTGCATCCAGCGCCGACCTGCTCTGCTACGGATATGATGGCGAAATCTACACCGTGAAAGAAGGTGGAGAGCCTCAGAAGGTAAACATCTCCATTACAACAGATAATGACGCTCCAAGCCTCGTACGTCAGATTAAAAGCTGGGGAGCTACAGAGATTTCCGTTTCGCCAGACGCCAAGGAAGTGGCTTTCGTGATGCATGGCGACGTATACGTAACTTCTGTAGAATATACCACTACCAAGCGCATTACCGACACACCGCAGCAGGAGCGCGACCTTAGTTTCTCGCCAGACGGCAGAGCCCTGGTCTATGCAGCCGAGCGCAACGGCGTATGGCAGATTTACCAGTCTAAGATCAAGAACGAGAAAGAGAAGAACTTCACCTACGCTACCGACATCGAGGAAGAGCAGCTGGTGAAAACAGGCATCACATCGCAGTATCCTCAATACTCTCCTGACGGCAAGGAAGTGGCTTTCTTCGAAGACCGTGCAGCACTTCGCATTGTCAATCTGAAATCGAAGGAAATCCGTACCGTGCTCGATGGCAAATACGTCTACTCTTACAGCGATGGAGACATCGCTTTCGAATGGTCGCCAGACAGCAAATGGCTCCTTTCAACCTATATCGGCAACGGCGGCTGGAACAACCAGGATATTGCGCTGGTAAAGGCTGACGGCAAAGAGGTTCACAACCTAACCAATTCCGGCTACAGCGACAGCAACGGCAAATGGGTGCTCGGCGGCAAGGCAATGCTCTTCCAGAGCGACAGAGCCGGCTACCGCAGTCATGGAAGCTGGGGAGCAGAAGACGATGCCTACATCATGTTCTTCGACCTGGACGCCTACAACCGCTTCAACATGAGCAAGGAAGAGATAGAACTGGCTGACGCCAACAAGGACGAAAAGGAGAAGAAGGAAGACGAAAAGAAGGAAGAAGCTAAAAAGAAGGCTGACGAAAAGCAGAAGAAGACCGGAAAGATAGAGGTGGAAAAAGTGAAGCCACTGGAGCTGGACATCGAAAACTGCCGCGACAGAATCGTACGCCTCACCGCAAACTCTTCGCACATGGGCGATGCTGTGCTCTCTAAAGACGGCGACAAGCTCTACTACCAGGCAGCCTTCGAGGATGATTACGACCTCTGGCAGCACGACTTGAAGGACGGCTCTACCAAGCTCGTGATGAAGGGCGTAGGCCAGGGCAACCTGCAGACCGACAAGGATGTGAAGAATCTCTTCATCTGCAACGGAAGCAGCATCAAGAAGGTGGATCTGAGCGGATTCAGCACCAAGGACATCAGCTTTGAGGCTAACTTCAACTATAAGCCAGCCGAGGAGCGCCAGTATCTCTTCGACCATATATGGCGACAGGTGAAAGACAAGTTCTACGACCCTAAGATTCATGGTGTTGACTGGGAAGGTTACCGCAAGACCTATGAGAAGTTCCTGCCTTACATCAACAACAATTTCGACTTCCAGGAGATGTTGAGCGAAATGCTTGGCGAGCTGAACGCTTCGCATACAGGAGCCCGCTACTACGCTTCGAACAGCGCGCTTACCACCGCCAACCTGGGAGTATTCTTCGACCCTCAGTATCAGGGCGACGGCCTGAAGATTCAGGAGATTATCAAGCGTGGTCCTTTCGATGTGAAGAATACAGGCGTTACAGCCGGCAGCATCATCGAGAGCATCGACGGCGAGGAGATTAAAGCCGGAATGGACTACTTCCCATTGCTCGACGGAAAGGTTGGCAAGAATGTACGACTCGGCATCAGAAACGCCAAGGGCAAGAAGATGGAGGTTACGGTGAAGGCTATCTCTCAGGGCAAGCTCAACAACCTGCTCTACAAGCGCTGGGTAGACCGCAACCGCGCTTTCGTTGATAGCATTTCGGGCGGACGCATCGCTTATGTTCACGTTAAGGCGATGAATTCGGAGAGTTTCCGCACCGTTTACAGCGAACTCCTGAGCGACAAGAACCGCAACAGAGACGCAGTAATCGTAGACGAACGCCATAATGGCGGTGGCTGGTTGCACGATGATCTCTGCACCCTGCTCAACGGCAAGCAGTATCAGGAGTTTGTGCCTCACGGTAAGGTAGTTGGCCGCGATCCGTTCAACAAATGGGTGAAGCCATCTTGCGTCATGATCTGCGAGAACGATTACAGCAATGGCCATGGCTTCCCATGGGTTTACAAGGAACTCGGAATCGGCAAGCTGATCGGTGCTCCTGTAGCAGGAACCATGACAGCCGTATGGTGGGAAACGCTGATGGACAACACGCTGGTATTCGGTATTCCTCAGGTAGGCTGCCGCGACATGCGTGGCGTGTTCGGCGAGAACACCCAGCTGAACCCAGACATCGAGGTTTACAACAGTCCGGAAGATTTCATCAATGGCCATGATACCCAGCTCGAAAGAGCCGTCAGGGAAATGATGAAGAAATAAACAGAACGCCCTGCAAGGGTCAGAAGCAGAACCGCTTTTGTCCTTTGCAGGGCGATTTGTTTTTTGTAGCAGACAACATTATTTATTAAACCTGATTAACCCCACAATATCGGTAAAAACCCTTCTATCATGACATCAAAGCCTCTAAATCTTTACTTTTTTTCTTGAAAAGGGAGAAAAAGCAAGTGAAAAAGCCATAAAATAAAAAAAAATGAGTATCTTTGCACAAAATAAAAACAAGATTATGGGATTATTCGGATTATTCAGCAACAAAAAGAAGGAAACTCTCGATAAGGGACTTGAAAAAACCAAGGAGAGTGTGTTTGGCAAACTGGCGCGCGCCGTTGCCGGAAAATCTACCGTCGATGATGATGTGCTCGACGATCTCGAAGAGGTACTCATCACTTCAGACGTAGGTGTAGAAACCACGGTCAAGATTATCCGCCGCATCGAAGAACGTGTGGCCCGCGATAAATATGTTTCAACCAGCGAGCTCAACCGCATTCTGCGCGAGGAAATAGCCATTCTCCTCTCCGAGAATCACAGCGATGACCTGGCAGACTGGGAACTTCCTGCCGATCATAAGCCTTACGTTATCCTCGTAGTAGGCGTAAACGGCGTGGGCAAGACAACCACCATCGGCAAGCTGGCTTACCAGTTTAAGAAGGCTGGCAAGAAGGTTGTTCTGGGAGCTGCCGACACCTTCCGTGCCGCTGCCGTAGAGCAGATTTGCATCTGGGGTGAGCGCGTGGGTGTGCCTGTAGTGAAACAGCAGATGGGAAGCGACCCGGCAAGCGTGGCGTTCGACACCCTGCAGAGCGCCAAGGCAAACGGCGCCGACGTGGTGCTCATCGATACGGCAGGCCGACTGCACAACAAGGTGAACCTGATGAATGAGCTCAAGAAAATAAAGGAAGTGATGAAGAAGGTAATGCCTGAAGCACCAGACGAGGTAATGCTCGTGCTCGACGGAAGTACCGGACAGAATGCATTCGAACAGGCTAAGCAGTTCTCTGCCGTAACCAACATCTCTTCGCTCGCCATCACCAAGCTCGACGGAACCGCTAAGGGCGGCGTTGTCATCGGCATCAGCGACCAGCTCAAGGTGCCTGTAAAATACATCGGACTGGGCGAAGGTATGGAAGATCTGCAGCTCTTCAACAAGACAGAATTCGTAGACTCGCTCTTTAAAAATTAGAAAATGAAGAAAAATCAGATAGATATTATTACCCTGGGCTGCTCGAAGAATCTCGTAGACAGCGAGTTGCTGATGAAGCAGTTTGAGGCAAACGGCTACCATTGCGTTCACGATTCCAAGCGCCCTCAGGGCGAGATAGCCGTCATCAATACGTGCGGATTCATCGAGGATGCAAAGCAGGAAAGCATCGACACCATCCTGGAGTTTATCCAGGCTAAGGAAGAAGGCCGACTCAGAAAGCTCTACGTAATGGGCTGCCTCTCGCAGCGCTACCAGAAGGAACTGGAAGAAGAAATGCCTGAAGTGGATAAGTTCTACGGCAAATTCAACTACAAGCAGCTCCTGCAGGAACTCGGCAAGGCGGAAGTTTCATCCTGCAACGGCCAGCGTCATCTCACCACTCCGCGCCATTATGCCTACATCAAGATAGCTGAGGGCTGCAACCGCCACTGTGCCTACTGCGCCATTCCTATCATCACCGGCAAGCACGTTTCCCGTCCGAAGGAAGAGATTCTGCAGGAGGTGCGCGAACTGGTGGCAGAAGGCGTGAAGGAGTTTCAGATTATCGCTCAGGAACTCACCTACTACGGCGTAGATATTGACGGCAAGCATCATATTACCGAACTCATCAGCGAGATGGCTGATATTCCGGGCGTGAAATGGATTCGCCTGCATTACGCTTATCCGAACCAGTTCCCAATGGATCTTCTGGACGTGATGCGCGAGAAGCCAAACGTATGCAAATATCTCGACATTGCCCTCCAGCACATCAGCGACCACATGCTCACCAGCATGCATCGCCACGTAACGAAGCAGGAAACCATCAATCTGCTGAAGGCCATCCGCGAACGCGTGCCAGGCATTCACATCCGCACTACGCTGATGGTTGGTTTCCCAGGCGAGACAGATGAGGATTTCCACGAGCTCCTCGACTTCGTACGCGAACAGAGATTTGAGCGCATGGGCGCCTTTGCCTACTCTGAGGAAGAAGGAACCTACAGCGCCACCCACTACGAAGACAACGTGCCGGCCGAGGTAAAGCAGCGCCGGCTGGACGAACTGATGATTCTGCAGCAAGACATCAGCTCTGAGATTGAGGCTGATAAGGTGGGCAAAACCATGACCGTTATCATCGACCGCAAGGAAGGCGATTACTACATCGGACGAACAGAGTTCTGCTCTCCGGAAGTAGACCCTGAAGTTCTGATCCGTGCCGATGAGAAGCGTCTGCGCGTGGGTTGTTTCTATCAGGTAGAAATTACTGCAAGCGAGGAATTTGACCTCTATGGCAAGGTGGTGAAATAATCATTCTCTCCCCCATAGCCTGGAGTTTTAGAAATTTTGACTACATATTAAATAAATATGAACAATAAGGAATACATCGCTGAACTGGCTCAGCAAACCGGCTATTCGCAGGAAGACACCCAAAAGTTGGTGCGCAAGGCGATAGACGCTATGATTGCCGAGTTTGAGGATGGAGAAGCTGTCTCTATCCCCAATTTTGGCACCTTCGAAGTGAAGAAGCGCATGGAGCGAGTGGTGGTTAATCCTACTACCAAGAAGCGCCAGCTGGTGCCGCCTAAGTTGGTGTTGGGTTTCCGACCGGTTGCTTCGGTCAAGGAAAAACTAAAGAATGGAGGGGATGAGCAATGAGCAAATTCAGTTTAAATACACTCGGAAAACTGCTTGCAGATAAGAGCGGTCTGAGCCAGGTGGAAGCAGAACTCTTCATCCGGAAGATGTTTGATGTGTGCAACCAGGGACTCGATGCCGACAAGCAGGTGAAGATAAAATGGCTGGGCACCTTTAAGGTACAGGCCACGAAAGACCGTGAAAGCATCAATGTGAACACGGGCGAGCGCTTCACCATTGAAGGCAGAGACAAACTCACCTTCACGCCTGACAACATCCTGAAAGAAATCGTGAACAAGCCATTCGCCCAATTTGAAACGGTGGTGGTAAATGACGGCGTAGATTTCGATGAAATAGATGAGAAGTTTGGAGAAGAACAGACAGAAGATGCTCCTGCACAAGTAATCGATTTTCTGGACGAAGAAAAAACTGCAACTCCAAATCCGGAGGTTGTCGTAATCGGATCTGAAAAGGAAAAGGAAAAAGAAGACGAAGACGAACTGGCAAAGCAAATTGCTATTGAACAAGCTAAACTGGAAAAATTAAAACAAGCCCAACTGGAGCAGGAAAGAATACAGAAAGAAAAGCTTGAAAAAGAAAAGCAAGAGCAGGAAAGACTTGAGCAGGAAAGACTGGAGCAAGAAAGGCTGGAGCAGGAAAGACTGGAACAGGAAAGACTGGAGCAGGAAAGACTGGAGCAGGAAAGACTGGAGCAAGAGAAGCTTGAATTAGCCCAGCAACAGCAAGCCCTGAAAGCAGTTGTTGAACCTGCAGTACCTGCATCAGATGAATCTGAAGATGAAGAGGAGGAAGAAGAATCTTCCAATTCTCATCATATTGTTATTCCTCGCTATCTGGTCGTTGCAGTCTGTCTCATCGTAGTAGCTTTGATTGGCGGAATGGGATGGTTTGCCTTCAACTATGGTCAGATGACTGCCCAGCGTGATCATCTAGCCATGCAGCTAAACCAGTATCATCAGGCTCCAGCCAAGAAAGTCCCAGCCAAACCAGCTGCCGCCCCACTCTCTCAGGAACAGAAACTCCGCCAGAAAGCGATGGAAGACAGCATCCGTATGGCTAAAACTGTAGAAGCAGTAAAACTGGCTGAAAATTCGGATGAGGAAAGTGCTAGCGCTGAAAAAGCTAAGCAGACTGAAGCAAAAGAAAAGGCAGAAGCAAAAGAAAAGGCTAAAGATAAAGACGAAGAAAAGGCTACTTCGAAAATAGCATCATCCCAGTATGATAAGGATGCTCGCGTACGCACGGGAGCTTACCGAATCATAGGAGTTGCCCAGACCGTTACGGTTGGCGCCGGTCAGACCCTCGAACAGATCAGCACCCGCTATTTAGGTTCCGGCATGGAATGCTACGTAGAAGCCCTGAATGGTAAAAACACCGTAAAAGCCGGACAGAAAATCAAGATTCCGAAACTGGAATTGAAGAAGAAAAAGAAATAAAATACTGAACAAACAAAAAATCGCCCTGTAAGAGCAAATGTAATTTTGCACTTACAGGGCGACATTGTTTTATGTTAACATTACTTGCCCAACACTTCATCAAGCAAAGTGTAGAAAGCAGGATCCTCACCAACGATGGTCTTGATAATCTTACCGTTAGCATCAATCACAATCTTTGTAGGGAAACCCTGAACAGCGTAATCGCTGAGAACCTTACTGTCCTTCGGATTGTAAACATGAATCCATGGCAACTGGTGCTTCTCAACAGCAGCCTTCCACTTAGCCTCTGTATCATTACAATCTACACCAAGAATTTCAAACTTGCCCTTGTACTTCTCGTAATACTCCTTCATCTTAGGCATTCCCTTGATGCACCATCCGCACCATGAACCCCAGAAATCGAGAACTACAATCTTACCGCGAAGGCTGGAAAGCTTGAAATCATTTCCTTTAATATCCTTCAGCGTGAAGTCAGGAGCCTCAACACCGGCAGCCTGCACCTTCTTAGCCTTCTCCTCAGCCTCAGCACGCTTCTTAGCCATATCAATCATTGGCTGGTAGAAAGCCTTCATTCTGCCGTTCTTCACATTCTCAGAGAGCAAGCCCAGCAGTTTCTCCATCTTGCTGACATCATCAAACTGCTCTATGATAGTAGCACAAGCCTCATAATCAGGATGCTGTTTTACGAAATCGAAAATCTTATCGTCCTTTGCCTTTTGCAGGGCAGGAGCCTTCTGCTCATACTCTGCCATGATGGTCTGCTGGGTCTCACCATTCTTGATTCTCTGGTTCAGGGAAGCTTCGTAATCTCTCAACTCCTTATTAGCATTTTCCAGCAGAACATCTACTTCATGATACTGCTGATAGAACTTAGAACCCGAAATATCAAAGCGGGTCTTTGCATCGCCCTTAACTTCAGCCTTCTCGCCAGGAACACAAGGCAGGTTGAACATAAACTGACCAGCACCACGATAAGCTTCAGGTGAGAGGAAAACGTATCCGGCTGCCTTATCAAGGTTTGCAGAATAGGTAAACTTGCCATTCTTCACCAAAACCGTATCCATCTTAACATTTCTGCCCTTGTAAACAAGTACAGAATCGGAATTGAAATTCTTCAAATCCACCTTCAACTGGAAGTTGCTCTTCTGAGCCATTGCAACGGTTGATGCAAGCATCAGAGCCGCAGATAAAATCGCTGTTTTCATTTTTCTTTTATTATATTTATTCTGATTACACCTTATTATATATATAGGGAACGAAGAACGCCTGATTCGTCGTTATCCTTATTCTTCATACTCAGTAGTATCCTCAATACCCGCCTCGGCCAAAGCCTCCTTGCGCTCTACACAGGTTCCGCATTTGCCACAATGCTTCTCACCGCCCTTATAGCAGCTCCAGGTTTCAGCATAGTCAATGCCCAACTTCTTACCTATCTCCGCAATCTGCCCTTTGGTAATATTCGTATAAGGAGCCACCACGCGCACATCGACGAACGTTCCTGCTTCGGCAGCCTCATCTATCGCCTTGATAAACTCCGGACGGCAGTCTGGGTAAATCGTATGATCGCCACCATGATTAGCAATGAAAACTTTCTTCAGATTATTACTCTCAGCAATGCCGATGGCAATGCTCAGCATGATTCCATTACGGAAAGGAACCACCGTACTCTTCATATTATCAGCAGCATAATGACCTTCAGGAATCGCATCGGCACCTTCAAGAAGAGAACTTTTGAAATACTGATGCATAAAACCCAAATCTATCGTAATATGCTTGATTCCCAAACGCTCACAATGCATCTTGGCGAAAGGAATTTCACGCTCGTTATGATTACTTCCATAGTTAAAACTGATACCGAGTGCAATCTCGTCTTTCTTGTCGTAGAGCAGCGTGATGCTATCCATGCCGCCGCTCACAATGATTACTGAATCCTTCATTTACTTTGAACTTTGAATTTTGAACTTTGAACTGTTTGATTACTTTTACTTCACCCGAACAGGCAGCGGAATGCTTCTTCCACCTTCCTTACGGGATGAATTTCTATCTTATATTTCTTATGGTCGAAACCATGATTGTTGTACTTCGGAATGATGATGTGCTGGAATCCCAGTTTCTCAGCCTCAGCAATACGCTGCTCGATACGGCTCACCGGACGGACTTCACCGCTCAGACCTACCTCGCCCGCCATACACCAGCCTTGCTCGATAGGCGTGTCAACATTGCTGCTCAATACGGCTGCCAACACACTCAAGTCCATGGCAGGATCGGTTACTCTCAATCCTCCGGCAATATTCAGGAACACGTCCTTCTGCATCAGCTTGAACCCCACACGTTTCTCTAGAACCGCCAGGAGCATGTTCAAACGGCGCTGGTCAAAGCCAGTTGCCGAACGCTGCGGAGTTCCATAGGCAGCTGTTGAAACCAAAGCCTGCGTCTCTACCAGGAACGGACGGACACCCTCGATGGCTGCGCTGATGGCAACACCCGAAAGCCCGTCATGATCTTCAGTAAGCAGCAACTCTGAAGGATTGCTCACCTGTCGGAGTCCGCCTTGCATCATCTCGTAGATTCCCAACTCAGAAGTACTTCCGAATCGGTTTTTGATGCTTCTCAAGATGCGGTACATGTAATGCTGGTCGCCCTCAAACTGAATCACCGTATCTACGATGTGCTCCAGAATCTTTGGTCCGGCAAGCGTTCCCTCCTTATTAATATGTCCTATCAGAATAACCGGAATGCCACTCGTCTTGGCAAAACGGAGCAGGGAGGCTGCACACTCGCGAACTTGGGAAACAGAACCCGGCGAACTGTCAACTTCTTCCGTAGCAATAGTTTGGATAGAATCTATAACTATCAGCTGAGGAGCCACTTCCTGAATATGGCTGAAGATTTTCTCCAACTGCGTTTCGCAGAGAACCGTAATATGATCAAAGGCTCCTTCTGATGAAAGAGAAGCCGTTTTCAGAGTGTCCGCAGATGAACCCTCTCTGAGCATCGCCTGTCCTTTAGCCAACCGGTCGGCACGGAGTTTAATCTGATGGGCACTTTCCTCTCCGCTCACATACAGGATGCGGCGGTCAGTCATGTTCAGAATAGTCTGCAAGGTGAGCGTACTCTTACCGATTCCCGGTTCACCGCCCAGGAGCGTAATGCTGCCAGGAACCATTCCGCCACCCAGCACACGGTTCAGCTCCTCGTCCCTCATATCGATGCGCGGTTCATCAATCGCAGAAATATCGCGAAGCTTCATCGGCGCAGCGTCATGCTCGCTGTGCTGCCCGCCAAACATCGTGGCAGCCCCACCATGACGCATGGTCATTCCGGCATTCTTCGCAGCCTGCGATCCGGAATCAGCAGCAATACGAATTTCCTTAAATGTATTCCATTGTCCGCAGCTAGGACATTTGCCCATCCATTTGGCACTTTCCTGTCCGCAATTGCTGCACACAAAAGCAATTTTATCTTTCGCCATTTTATCTCATTTATATGTAATAACGTTTTAACTGCGCACAAAGGTACTATTTATTATCGAAAAATCCAAAAAAAAAGTAATTTGTTAAGAATATATTTCATTTCTCTCCATTTTGTTTAACAAATCAGGCAGAAGGAAGCGCAAAACACGAATTTTGCAAACCCGATATAGCAAACAGACGATTTCATCTACTAAAAATCATAAAAACCGCTACTATATTTTGCTGATTCAAATATAATTTGTATCTTTGCCTTCGGTTTTTGAAACCAGCAGAAAGGTTTAGAACAATAAATTAGTACATAAACTAAATAAAATTTAGGTAAAATGAAAATTGAAGATTTTAACTTTGCCGGTCACAAGGCAATCGTGCGCGTTGACTTCAACGTGCCATTGGATGAAAATGGTAATGTAACAGACGACACTCGTATCCGCGGTGCCCTTCCTACATTGAAGAAGGTACTTGCAGACGGCGGTGCGCTCATCATGATGAGCCACATGGGTAAGCCAAAGGGCAAGGTTAAACCAGAGCTTTCTCTCTCTCAGATTGTTAAGAACGTATCAGACGCTCTCGGCGTAGACGTTAAGTTCGCTAAGGACTGCGGTAACGCTGATGCTGAGGCAGCTGCCTTGAAGCCAGGTGAGGCTCTCTTGCTCGAGAACCTCCGCTTCTATCCAGAAGAGGAAGGCAAGCCAGTTGGCGTTGAGAAGGGTACTCCAGAATTCGATGCTGCTAAGGCTGAGATGAAGGAGCGCCAGAAGAAGTTCGCTGCTAAGTTGGCTTCTTACGCTGACGTATATGTAATGGACGCATTCGGTACAGCTCACCGCAAGCACGCTTCTACAGCTGTCATCGCTGATTCTTTCGACAAGGATCACAAGATGCTCGGCTTCTTGATGGAGAAGGAAGTTAAGGCTGTTGACGCAGTTCTCGGCAACATCAAGCGCCCATTCACAGCTATCATGGGTGGTTCTAAGGTTTCTACTAAGATCGGTATCATCGAGAACCTGTTGACTAAGGTTGACAACCTGATTCTCTGCGGTGGTATGACTTATACATTCTCTAAGGCTCTCGGTGGCAAGATCGGTATGTCTATCTGCGAGGATGACAAGCTCGACGTTGCTCTCGACGTAATCAAGAAGGCTAAGGAGAACGGTGTAAACCTCGTACTCGGCACAGACTCTATCTGCGGTGACGACTTCAAGAACGATTGCAATACTCAGGTTTGCCCATCTAACAACATCCCTGACGGTTGGGAGGGTATGGACGCTGGTCCTGAGACTCGCAAGGCTTTCGCAGCTGCCATCAAGGGTGCCAAGACGATCCTCTGGAACGGTCCTGCAGGTGTATTCGAGTTCGACAACTTCGCTGGTGGTTCTAAGGCTATCGCTGACGCAATCGCTGAGGCTACTAAGGAAGGTGCATTCTCACTCATCGGTGGTGGTGACTCTGTAGCTTGTATTAACAAGTTCGGTTTGGCTGATCAGGTATCTTACATCTCTACAGGTGGTGGTGCTCTCCTCGAGGCTATCGAGGGTAAGGTATTGCCAGGTGTAGCAGCTATCGAGAAGTAATCTCATGTCAAAAAGAAAGCCATTTGCAAAAAGGGCTTGATTTTTTACAAGAAAAATAGGTTGGAGGGCATCCTATGTGATGTCCTCCAATTTTCAGTTTTAATTGAATCCCTAATAATCTACAGATTCTCTCTATAAACAGAACTGTATCTTTCATTTAAAACAAGCAGCAGAAAACATAAATTCTAAAATAATTTGGTAAACTACAGGAATATAATTTTCTGATTTTAAAACGAATACATGGATTGGATTGTTAATCTCTTCACCAATACCGAGTCGGTGGCTCACATCGCCCTACTCTACGCTATCGTGATAGCTATTGGTGTTTACCTCGGAAAGCTAAAGATTGGCGGCATTTCGTTAGGTGTCACCTTCGTTCTCTTCGCAGGTATTTTGGCTGGCCACGTTGGCTTCACCGGTCCAAAGGAAATTCTCACTTTCGTGCAAGACTTCGGCCTGATCCTCTTCGTCTTCATGATTGGTCTCCAGGTAGGACCTGGCTTCTTCGAGAGTTTCAAGAAAGGTGGTGTTACGCTCAACATGCTTTCGGCTAGCGCAATTCTGCTCAACATCCTCGTGATGTTTGGTTGCTATTATCTCTTCTTTGATACGAGCAACCCTAACAACCTGCCTATGATGGTAGGTACTCTCTATGGTGCGGTTACCAATACTCCGGGTCTTGGTGCTGCCAACGAGGCTTTGCTCAGCGTCTTCCCTAATGGCGCTCCAAGTATTGCCAACGGTTATGCTTGTGCTTATCCTCTTGGTGTAGTGGGCATTATTGGTGCTACTATCCTTATCAAGTACATCTGTAAGATTAATACTGTTGATGAGGAAGAACAGCTTAACGAAGAAGATGCTGCCAACCCACACGCTAAGGCCCATAACATGCACTTGCGCGTGGAGAATGCTTATATTACAGGCAGAACGCTGAGAGAAGTTTCTGAGTTCTTGAACCGTGACATTGTATGTTCACGACTGCTCCACAATGGCGAGGTGAGCATTCCTAACAGCAAGACTAAGTTTGAGGTTGGAGACGAATTGCTCGTTGTATGTGCAGAGGCTGATGCTGAAGCCATCAAGGCTTTTATCGGACCAGAGGTTGAAGCTGAATGGGACCGCGAGAAGGATGAAGTACAGCACTTTGTTTCTCGCCGTATCATCGTTACCCGTCCGGAAATGAACGGTAAGACCTTGGGTAAGATGCACTTCTCCAGCGTATACGGCGTTAACGTAACCCGTATTTCTCGTCAGGGAATGGACATTTTTGCAGGCAGAAACCACCACTTCCACGTAGGTGATAAGATTCTGGTTGTAGGTCCTGAAGAGAATGTGAACCGTGTGGCTGAAATCATGGGTAACTCTGTAAAGCGCCTCGATGCGCCTAACATAGCCACTATCTTCGTAGGCATTATGGTAGGTATTATCTTCGGTTCTCTCCCATTTGCCATTCCGGGAATGCCGGTGCCTTTGAAGTTGGGTATTGCCGGAGGTCCGCTGATCATCGCCATCCTCATCGGTCGTTTCGGCTATCGCATGAAGCTGGTAACTTATACGACGACTTCGGCTAATATGATGCTGCGAGAAATAGGACTTGTACTCTTCCTGGCGAGTGTGGGAATCAAGGCTGGAGCCGGATTCTGGGACACAGTAGTACAGGGTGACGGTTTGAAATATGTGGGATGCGGTTTCCTCATCACCGTTATTCCTATCTTCATCATCGGTACGATTGCCCGCCTGAAGTTTAAGTTCAACTACTTCACCATCATGGGTATGCTCGCCGGTACTTACACAGACCCTCCTGCATTGGCTTATGCAAATGCTTCTTGCTCTAAAGAGGCTCCAGCTGTAGGATACTCTACGGTTTATCCATTGAGCATGTTCCTCCGTATCTTTACAGCCCAGATAGTGGTGCTGTTCTTCTGCGGAGCGTAAGACTTACAAAAGTTAACAAAACAACAGAAAATAGTTATAAATTATAAAAGAGGTGCACAAAGACAAAAATTTGTGCACCTTTTTTGTTGTCTTTTCAGAAATTCTTCGTACCTTTGAGCACAAGAAACAAACCTAATGAATCTTCTAGGAACAGCTATCGTTCCTATATGATGCAGATTTTTTCGAAATATGAAACAATAACCCTATAAACGTTAGTAAGCGTATGAAGAAATTGGGATTTCTGATAACCATGCTAGTCATCACGTCCTTGCCCGCTTGGAGTCAAGGAGCCAAAAGTATCCGTATTACGGAGGTGATGACCGACAACCGTACCAATCTTGTAGATGAGTACGGGCAGCACAAACCATGGGTGGAATTGAGCAATTCCTCCTTTACCACGTATAATGTACGCGGTATGTTCCTAACCACCGACCGAAGAGTTCTCGACAAGAAAATGTCGCCTGAAGCTCGCCGACAGCTGATGTGTCCATTGCCTAACAATGAACCACGAACCACACTGGGAGGCAAGAAGAGCATCGTTATCTTCGACAGCAGTTCCTGGTACCAGGATGGCAGGAACGGACAACATTGGAAGGCAAAGAATTCTTCCAACTCGGGACCTTTTCATCTCAATCTTATTCTACAGGAAAAGATGCCCAACTGGATAGCACTCTATGACGGAAATGCCGTTGACCTGATAGATTCCGTAAGCGTGCCAGTGTTGGCTGCCGATGAGAGTTTTGAACTGAGTAAGGACTTCAAGACATGGGAGAAAGCCATTGCCGGATCAGTAACTCCAGGCTATCTGCCTCAAAACACAGGTTTGAGTAAAGCCCAGCAATTGAAGAAAAGCGACCCATACGGAATAGGAATCGCCGTACTTTCAATGGGCATCGTCTTCTCCTGCCTTGCTCTCCTCTTCATCGTGTTCTGGGTTTTCGGAGCCTACATGAAACATAAACAACGCATCGCCCGCGCTACTGAGAAGCACGCCACCTTATTATATAAGACAGGAAAGAAGACCATCGAGGTTACTCATGACCTCAGTCATAAGACCAACGTGATTCTGAAAGATGGTTTAGAAACCAAGGGTATTGACAAGGAGATTTACATGGCAGTCATCTCTCTTGCACTACAGGAATATCTGGAAGATGTTCATGATGTAGAACCAGGCATTATCACCATCAAGCCAAAACAGACCAGATGGAATGCTCCGAAATTCAACAACAACAATAACAACGTTAAAATATAGAAACTATGGCAAAGTACGAATATAAGGTTAAAGGCGTAGATTACGTCGTTGAAATACAGGATATTGAAGGCAATATCGCCAATGTAACCGTGAATGGAATTCCATTCGAAGTGGAAATGAAACAGCCGGTTAAGAGTAGTAAGCAGAAAGTGAAGTTAAGTGATGGACAAAACAACATTTCTGCCAGCTCTGTTGCAAGCGCAGGTTCTGCTGCAGGTTCCAGTTCTTCAGCAAGTTCTGATTCTGCTTCATCAAGCAAACAGGCAACTCCTGCTGCAGGCAAACCAGTTGTTGCCCCTCTGCCTGGCACTATCAACGAAATCAAGGTGAAAGTCGGTGACAAGGTGAACACAGGCGATACTGTTGTCGTTCTCGAAGCCATGAAGATGCAGAACAACATCGATGCAGAAACTTCGGGAACCATTACCAGCATCAACGTGAACAAGGGAGACGCAGTAATGGAAGGAGACACGCTTGTTACGATCGCGTAATAAGCTGTTTAGACAAAAAGCTAATGATTACTCTTCCAATCAAAAGACTAATCATAAAGTTCAATGTTCAACTTTCAAAGTTCAAAGTTCAAAGTAAATCAATGTCTAACTTTCAAAGTTCAAAGTAAATTATGGATTTCATTATACAAAACTTCAATGAGTTTCTTACCTTTACGGGCTTTGCCAACGCCTCGGCAGGAAACCTCATCATGATTCTGGTGGGAGCACTCTTTATCTGGCTCGCCATCAAGAAAGATTTTGAGCCGCTGCTTCTGGTTCCTATCGGATTGGGAATCATTCTTGGCAACATTCCATTCCGTGCCGATGCAGGACTCGAAATAGGTTTATACGAAGACAACTCCGTTCTGAACATCTTCTACCAGGGAGTGAAACAGGGTTGGTACCCGCCACTCGTATTCCTGGGCATTGGAGCCATGACCGACTTCTCGGCGCTCATTTCCAATCCGAAACTCATCCTGATTGGAGCCGCTGCCCAATTTGGAATCTTCGGCGCCTACATGATTGCCCTGGCTCTTGGGTTTGAACCTAACCAGGCAGCAGGCATTGCCATTATCGGAGGTGCAGACGGACCAACCGCCATCTTCCTGAGCAGCAAACTGAGTCCGAACCTCATGGGAGCCATTGCGGTTTGTGCCTACTCTTACATGGCACTGGTGCCTGTAATCCAGCCACCTTTGATGCGACTGCTTACAACCAAGAAAGAGCGCGTCATCAAGATGAAACCGGCACGTCAGGTTTCACAGACCGAAAAGATTCTATTCCCTATCATCGGTCTGCTTCTCACCACCTTCATCGTTCCGTCCGGTTTGCCATTGCTAGGAATGCTGTTCTTCGGAAATCTTCTGAAAGAGAGTGGAAAGACAACCCGACTTGCCAAGACAGCAAGCAGCAGCTTGAATGACATTGTCGTCATCCTCCTCGGTCTGACCGTAGGCTGCTCTACCCAGGCATCAGAGTTTCTGACATTGAATACCATCAAGATCTTTGCTCTCGGTGCTCTTGCATTCATCATCGCATCTGCAAGCGGAATATTATTCGTAAAGCTGATGAATCTCTTCTTGCCAAAAGGCAAGAAACTAAACCCACTTATCGGAAACGCCGGAGTGAGTGCCGTACCAATGAGTGCACGCATCTCCAACAACCTGGGTCTGGAATACGACCGCCACAACTTCCTTCTCATGCACGCCATGGGACCAAACGTTGCGGGAGTCATCGGTTCTGCCGTTGCAGCCGGAGCTTTGCTGGGATTCTTCAATTAAAAATTGAGCTATCAAGCTACCCCTCCAAGATAAGCACATAAAAAAAACGCCCTGAAAGGACAAAAGCATCTTACATCCAATGCTTTCCCTTTCAGGGCGACTTTTTTATTTCTTTTTTTAGCTCTTAACCCGCATTCTCATTTTTCCTTCAAAGGAAATGATAACCTCAACTTGATAACTCAAACTGCTGTCAGGCATTGCCAGAACAGCAAGATAATGAATGCCAGATTCATCTATCTTATTGAATACGATGTCGCTCAATATAGACTGGTCCAAGAAAGAAGCAGGAACCTGCTTATCGAAATCCTTCTTATGAAAATCACGAGAGAACAGACAGTTGGCACCATGATAAACATGCAAGTTCACAATATTATCATAATAAACATTGTCTACCTCAACACCATCATCATTATAAGAACTCTTGTAGACCTTATAACTTGTTGGGTTAACCTGTACGTAGAGATGATATTTCTCATCGCCCCTTACAACCACCGTATCACGTTTAATCAGCGTATTCTGATTCAGCGCCACGGAAGCATGGTTGTGGATGAACTGCTGCAAATAAGACTTATCTTCCGTCTTCACCAGCTTAACCACATCCCCATTCTGCACTTTAAACTGGAAAATATGCTCAGCCTGTTTTACGATCGGATATTTTGCAATATTAGCACCCTTCATTACAAGCGTATCGCCAGCAATGTAGAAGTAGACAGGCTGACTGGTAGAATCAGGATAATAAATCGTATCGCCTTTTACGCGGAACGCCACATCATCCTCATCGTCATCGTTCAGCCAAATGCCTTGCAACATCTTCTTAGCCGCAGTATCTTCCTTCACTTCCTGTTGCTTTTCGGCCTTATGCCCACAAGCAACAAGAGTCAAGATACAACTGAGCAGCCATAAATTAACTATCTTTTTCATGATGAGTTCTTTAAATAAATTAATCGGTAAAAGCTGATGCCAATTCTACTCGAAATAATCAGCCTCATCGAAAGACTTTGCTTTGGTTCTGTCTTTTTCTGACGTAAGCACCTCAACTCCTTCAATAGGCCATTTTATTCCGATAGTAGGATCATCCCAATGAATACTGGCTTCGTAATCAGGAGCATAAACATTATCTACTTTATAAGTAAAGATGGCTTCGTCACTCAGTACCAGGAAACCATGGGCAAAACCGCGAGGAATGAAAAACTGTCGTTTGTTCTCTCCACTCAGTTCAACCATTACATATTTACCGAAAGTCTTACTGCCCTTTCTCAAGTCAACAGCTACATCCAGCACGCGGCCTTTGATGACACGCACCAACTTAGCCTGCGAGAATTCACCTTTCTGATAATGCAAACCTCTGAGCACACCACGAGCCGACATAGATTCATTGTCTTGCACAAACTCCACATGCCCTCCAACGTGAGCATCAAAGTCAGCCTGCTTCCATGCTTCAAAGAAATAGCCGCGAGCATCATCAAATACCCGAGGTTCTATCAGCCAGACTCCTTCAATTTCTGTCTCTGTATATTTCATTGATTTATACCTTATTTATTTTAGGCACAAAGGTAATACTTTTTCCCGAAACGACAAAACAAATTAGACTTTTTATGATTTCATCGAAAATTTTCTCTATTTTCTGTTGGTCATTTCCGAAAAAATCACTACCTTTGCAAACGTGAATAGACTAGAAAGACATATAGAGATCCTACTTTTGAGCAACGATTGCGTGATTGTCCCAGGATTTGGTGGCTTCATGGCTCATCATGTAGATGCGCGTTACGATGGCAGAGACAGCATGTTTTTGCCACCGCTGAGAACTATTGGCTTTAACCCACAGCTCCAGATGAACGATTCTCTCCTTGCACTTTCGTATGTTGAAGCATACGACATCAGCTATCCGGAAGCTTTGAACCGCATTGCTGACGAGGTAACAGAGATGCGCCAGACTTTGGAGAATTCAGGAAAATTTGAACTGAACGATATTGGCACCATCATATTGAACGAAGACGGAAACTACACCTTTGAACCATGTGAGGCAGGCATTCTTACACCTGAGTTGTATGGCTTAGGTGGCTTAAACATGCTCCCACTCGCGCAGATTTCTGCAGAAGAGGTTCAGAAGGCTGAAGATTCTGCTGCTTCAATCATTGAAATGCCAGCAAAGACAGTAGAAAACAATCGTACAGAAAGCGAAGTCAAGAATCAGGATAGTAACCAGAAGATGGAGAGTGGACTCTCTGTCAACAATTCTGTGTTCGTTAACGAAGAAGAAGAAGAATCAAATGCCGAATTCATCAGCATCAAGAAGAGCTGGTTGCGCAATATAGCAGCAGCCTGCATCGCTCTCATAGCATTCTTCACCTATTCTTCTCCATTGGGAACCCCAACCGTTCAGAAGAGTCAAATCGACACAGGTATGTTGAACCGCATCATGCCTAAGGAGATTAATAAGGTTGCGCAACCTCAAGAACTGGTACTTAGTACAGAATCACAGGCAGAAGAGAGCATTCCTGCCAAGTCTGTCAACATGGCTCAGGACAACGAATTGCAAACAGCTTCTTCTTACTACAGCATCGTTTTGGCAAGTCGTGTTACCAAGCGTAATGCTGCCTGCTATGCTGAACTCCTCCAGAACAAAGGATTCAAGGAAGCTAGGGTGTTGATTACGGATAATAATGTGAAAGTTATATACGGAACATACTCTACCGAGGGCGAAGCTTATACTGCTCTCAACCGTTTACACAACTATGATGCTTTTACTGACGGCTGGATTACGAAAGTGAAAGAATAGTTGATAGTTAAGAGTTTATAGTTTTTAGCTAGAACAAAGAGCAAGGAGTATCGGAAACTTCTACAACACATTATTATAATAAAGACAGAAAAGTAAGAAAAAGAATATGAAAAGAGTACGTTGTCCTAAATGCGATAATTTTATCACCTTCGATGAGACCAAGTATCAGGCAGGTCAGAGTCTCGTTTTCGTTTGTCCTAATTGCAATAAGCAGTTTGGCATCCGAATGGGAGTTTCCAAGCTCCGCGAAACCCGAAAGGAGGAAAAACTTGACGAGAATGCCAACGAGAAGGGATACGGTTCTATCGTTGTCATCGAGAACGTATTCGCTTACAAACAGGTCATCCCGCTGCAGTTAGGCGACAACATCATCGGCCGCTACATGAAGAACAGCGGAATCAACTGTCCTATCGAAACCGTAGACCCAAGCGTTGACATGAACCATTGCGTAATCAACGTTAGCCGCGACAAGAAAGGCAAGTTGAAGTATGTACTCCGCGATGGACCAAGTTATACAGGAACTTTCGTTGACAATGAGATTCTGGGCGACAGAGAACGCCGCGTTATCGAAGACGGAACCCTGTTCACCATTGGAGCAACTTCTATCATTCTCCGCACAGCAGACAGTGAAGAAGAAAACTAAGAAGTTTCGATTATCAAAATAAACACTTCAAAAGGAGCAATTAGATGTTGGTTTACATCCAATTGCTCCTTTTTCACTTAACGAAAACGTAAAAACACGCCATATTTCTAACTTTCTGAAAGAAATCTACTATATTTCGTAATCTTTTTGCTTTTATTTTCTTTAAATTAAAAGAAAATGTGTACCTTTGCATCGAAAAATAAGAAATAGAAATGAATTACGTTAGGTTATGGATGTAGCAATCGTAAAATATAATGCCGGAAATATCTATTCCGTAGTCAACGCCATGAAGCGTTTAGGCATCGAACCTGTACTTACAGATGATGCAGAAATGCTCCAGAAGGCTGACCGCGTTCTCTTCCCAGGACAAGGCCAGGCAAGAGAAGCAATGGAATATCTGAAGGCTCATCAGCTTGATCAAGTAATCAAGAACTTGAAGCAACCCGTCCTGGGCATTTGTGTAGGACAGCAGCTTTTGTGCCGCCATTCGGAAGAAGGTGACGTAGATTGCATAGGAATCTTTGATGTAGATGTAAAGCGATTCCAGCCTCAGAAACACGAAGACAAGGTACCTGCTATGGGATGGAATGAAATCTATGATTTGAAGACTGACCTTTATAAGGGGTTCGGAAACAGAATAGATTCTGACTCAGACAAGTCTACCGCTGATGCGCTGCTTCATCCCTACTCCTATTTCGTACATAGTTATTATGTGCCACTCTGCGAGGAGACCATTGCCAAGGCAGAATACATTCTTCCTTATAGCGCATCGCTCCACAAAGACAATTTCTATACCTGCCAGTTCCATCCGGAAAAGAGCGGAAAAGTGGGAGAACAGATTTTAAAGAACTTTTTAGAGATAAAATAAAAGAGGAAATACTAATATGATAGAATTAATTCCAGCTATCGACTTGATAAATGGCCAGTGTGTTCGTCTTACAAAAGGCGATTACGACCAGAAGAAGGTTTACAATGACAATCCTGCCGAGGTTGCAAAACAGTTTGAGCAGATGGGCTTCAAACGCCTTCATGTAGTAGACCTCGATGGAGCCAAGTCAAAGCACATCGTAAATGATGCGGTGTTGAAGGCCATTACCACAGAAACCTCTCTCGTGGTTGATTTCGGTGGCGGAATCAAGACCGAAGAAGATATTGAGAAAGCTTTTGCTGCGGGAGCAAGCATGGTTACAGTGGGCAGTATTGCCGTCACCAATCCTGAACTCTTCATGCAATGGCTGGACAAGTATGGAGCTGACCGCCTGATTCTGGGAGCCGACGTAAGAAACGGAAAGATTTCTATCAACGGATGGAAAGAAGATTCTTCTGAAGATCTCCTTCCTTTCCTGAAAAAGTACATCGATAAAGGAGTACGCTATGTTCTCTGCACAGAAATCAGCAAAGACGGAACGCTGCAGGGACCTGCCATAGAACTCTACAAAGAAGTAATGGCTGCCTATCCTCAACTGCATCTTATCGCCTCAGGCGGAGTGAGTTGCAACGAAGACATCGAAGCATTGGAAACTGCAGGAATTCCTGCCGTAGTATTTGGAAAAGCTTTCTACGAAGGGAAAATCGATGTTAAGAAACTAGTTAATAGCTTCAATCGATAAGAATTAAAATACAATGGTGAAAATTCAAAGTAAAAGCAAAGGATTAGCTAAACGAATCGTTCCTTGTCTTGATGTAAAGAACGGCGAGACGGTAAAGGGAACCAATTTCGTGAACCTGCGCAGCGCTGGTGACCCGGTAGAACTGGGAAAAGCTTATAGCGATGCTGGAGCCGATGAGCTCGTATTCCTCGATATTACAGCGAGTTTCGAAGAGCGCAAAACCTTTACGGATATGGTAACCCGTGTGGCTGCCGAAATCAATATCCCATTTACTGTGGGAGGTGGAATCAATGAACTCAAAGATGTTGACCGCCTGCTCAACGCAGGAGCTGACAAGGTTAGCATCAACAGTGCTGCCATCCGACATCCGGAGCTCATCAATGAAATTGCCAACCATTATGGCTCACAGGTTTGCGTATGCGCCATTGATGCACGTCTCGATTCTGACGGCTGGCACTGTTATGTAAAAGGCGGAAGAGAACGGGTGGAACTAGGATTGTTTGACTGGGCTAAGGAAGTAGCCGACCGAGGTGCCGGTGAAATTCTCTTTACCAGTATGGATCATGACGGTGTGAAACAGGGATTCGCAAACGAGGCCCTCGCCCGTCTTGCTGACGAAGTAAGCATTCCTATCATCGCCTCAGGTGGTGCTGGAAAGATGGAGCATTTCCGCGATGCGTTCACCCAAGGCAAGGCAGATGCTGCCCTGGCAGCCAGCGTGTTCCACTTTGGCGAGATTGCCATTCCTGACCTCAAGAAATACCTGAGAGAAGAAGGAATCAACGTGAGAATATAGAACACGGGGAATATAATAATGTAAGAAAATAAAAACAAGATAAAATGGAAATAGATTTCGAAAAATTAGGCGGACTGGTTCCTGCCATCATCCAAGACGCAGTTACAAAGAACGTCTTGATGCTTGGTTTCATGAATCAGGAAGCATACGATAAGACAATAGCAACCAAAAAGGTAACATTCTGGAGCCGTTCACGCAACTGCCTCTGGACAAAAGGTGAAACATCAGGCAACTTCCTGAATCTCGTTAGCATTCAGAACGACTGCGATAACGACACCTTACTGGTTAAGGTTCACCCAGATGGTCCAACCTGCCACAAAGGTACAGACACCTGCTGGGCAGAAGAGAATACGCTCAACCCTATCCTCTTCCTCTCAGAGCTTCAGGACTTCATCAACAAGCGCCACGAAGAAATGCCAGAGGGAAGCTATACTACCAGTCTCTTCAAGAAAGGCGTTAACAAAATGGCACAAAAGGTTGGAGAAGAAGCTGTTGAAACTATTATTGAAGCGACAAATGGCAACAACGAGAAACTCATTTACGAGAGTTCAGACCTTCTCTATCACCTCATCGTTCTGCTCACAAGCAAAGGCTTGAGAATAGAAGATGTTGTGAAAGAACTTCAGATGCGTCACGATCCGGAATGGGATAAGAAACGCCGCGTTGCCAAGAGCAAGGGCGAAATGAAATAACAAACCAACATTAAGGAGAAAAAAATAGAAGATGTTAATAGATTATCAGAACGTCAGCATATATCAGGCCGACAAGTGCGTGCTCCAAAACATCAATTTCCATATTGACGAAGGAGAATTCGCCTACCTTATTGGAAAAGTCGGCTCTGGTAAAAGTTCGCTATTAAAGACACTTTATTGCGAACTAGACCTTGTAGAAGGCGAAACCGAGAAGGCTGAAATTCTCGGCAGAGACCTCAAAACTATCAGGCGAAAGGAGATTCCGGCTCTGCGTAAGGAATTGGGAATCATCTTTCAGGATTTCCAGCTGCTACACGACCGCACCGTTCGCAAGAACTTTGAATTCGTACTCAAGGCAACAGGCTGGAAAAACAAAAAAGACAGAGAAAAGCGTATCGAAGAGGTGCTCAACGAAGTAGGCATGATTGATAAAATCGACAAGATGCCTCATGAGCTCTCAGGTGGTGAGCAGCAGCGTGTAGCCATCGCCCGCGCCATTCTCAATAATCCAAAAATCATCATCGCCGATGAGCCTACAGGCAATCTCGACCCAGAGACAGCCAGCAACATCGTGAGTCTGCTGAAAGACATCACCAAACAAGGCACAGCTGTTGTGATGACAACCCATAACATCCCGATGCTCGACAAATTCCCAGGCATCGTTTACCGCTGTAAGGAAGGTGTGCTCTACGACGTAACCAACGAGTACAACCACATCGACCTCACAGAGGATGGAGAAGATAATTAAGTGAAATAATTAAATAAAATTACGACTATGAAGGTAATGAAATTCGGAGGTACTTCTGTAGGCTCACCAGAGCGCATGAAGGGAGTAGCCTCTTTGGTTACAGAATCAGGTGAACCAACTTTCATCGTATTGTCTGCGATGAGCGGTACAACAAACTCTCTCGTTGAGATCTCTGACTATCTTTACAAGAAGAATCCAGAGGGCGCCAACGAGGTAATCAACAACTTGGAGAAGAAATACATGCAGCATGTAGAAGAACTCTACTCTACCGAGGAGATGAAAAATACGACTCGTGAGTTCTTGCAGGGCGAATTCAACTATCTCCGCTCATTTACCAAAGACCTCTTCACTTCTTTCGAGGAGAAGAGCATCGTGGCTCAGGGCGAGATGATGAGCACCAACATGGTTGTAAACTACTTGAAGGAACAGGGTGTAAAGGCCGTATTGCTCAGCGCATTAGACTTTATGCGCACTGACAAGAACGCAGAACCGGACCCTCAGTACATCAAGGAGAAGTTGGCTGCTATCATGGAGCAGAACCAGGGCTATCAGATTTACATCACTCAGGGATTCATCTGCCGCAACGCATACGGCGAGGTTGACAATCTGCAGCGTGGCGGTAGCGACTACACCGCATCTCTTATCGGTGCAGCTCTCCCAGCTGAAGAGATTCAGATCTGGACCGATATCGACGGAATGCACAACAACGACCCTCGTGTCGTAGAGCACACTGAAGCTGTCCGCCAGTTGAACTTCGAGGAGGCTGCAGAGTTGGCTTACTTCGGTGCCAAGATTCTCCACCCTACCTGTGTCCAGCCAGCTAAGTATGCAGGCATCCCTGTACGCTTGAAGAACACCATGGATCCTAAGGCCGACGGTACAATCATCGACAATGTAATCGTACGCGGCAAGATCAAGGCTGTTGCTGCCAAGGACAACATCACAGCCATCAAGATCAAGAGTAGCCGCATGTTGCTCGCTACAGGTTTCCTACGCAAGGTATTCGAAATCTTCGAGAGCTATCAGACTCCAATTGATATGATTGCCACTTCTGAGGTGGGTGTCAGCATGAGTATTGATAATGATTCTCATCTTAACGACATCGTAAACGAGCTGAAGAAATATGGTACAGTAACTGTTGATTCTGATATGTGCATCATCTGCGTTGTAGGTGATTTGGACTGGAGCAACGTTGGCTTCGAGACCATCGCTACCGATGCGATGAAGAACATTCCTGTACGCATGATTTCTTACGGTGGTTCTAACTACAACATCTCATTCCTCATCAGAGAGAAAGATAAGAAGCAGGCATTGCAGAACTTGAGCAACGTATTGTTCGAGAAGAAGTAATGCAAATGAAAACGAAGAATGAAAAGTGAAGAATTCGTATGTAATGCTTCCTATCCACTCTTCGTTGGATATTCTGATTTACTATAAATTGGATATTCTGATTTAACTATAATAAGGTATTAATTTAAGATTAAGTGAAATGAAAGGTACATTTCCGATAGATAAGTTTCAGGAGATACAGACTCCGTTCTACTATTACGACACCAATGTGTTGCGCCAGACATTGAAAACCATCAATGAAGAGGCTGGCAAGCACGAGGGTTTTGAGGTACACTATGCCGTAAAGGCAAATGCCAACCCTAAGGTGCTCAATATCATCTGTCAGGCTGGTTTAGGAGCCGACTGTGTGAGCGGAGGAGAAATTCAGGCAGCCATCAAAGCCGGTTTCCCTGCCAGTAAGATTGTTTACGCTGGTGTAGGCAAAAGCGATTGGGAAATAAACCTCGGATTGGAGAAAGGCATCTTCTGCTTCAATGTAGAAAGCATTCCGGAGTTGGAAATCATCAACGAGCTGGCTGAAAAACAGAATAAGATTGCGCAGGTTTGTTTCCGCATCAATCCGGATGTCGGCGCCCATACGCACGCTAACATCACAACAGGTCTGGCAGAAAACAAGTTCGGAATTGCCATGCGCGACATGGAAGCCGTAATCGAAGAGGCTGCCAAGATGAAGAACATCCAGTTCCTCGGACTGCACTTCCACATCGGAAGCCAGATTCTCGATATGGGTGATTTCGAGGCACTCTGCAACCGTATCAACGAACTTCAGAACCAGCTTGAAGCGCATCACATCGTTGTGAAGAACATCAATGTGGGCGGTGGATTGGGCATTGATTACAATCATCCAAACCGCCAGCCAATCCCTAATTTCAAGGATTATTTCGATACATACGCAAAGAAACTGAAGTTGCGCGATGGTCAGAAGCTTCACTTCGAGTTGGGCCGAGCTGTAGTGGGTCAGATGGGTTCTCTCATCACCAAGACACTCTACATCAAGCAGGGCACAGCCAAGCAGTTTGCCATTGTGGATGCAGGAATGACCGACCTCATCCGTCCAGCACTCTATCAGGCTTACCATAAGATTGAGAACATCTCAAGCGATGAACCTGTAGAAACTTACGACGTTGTAGGTCCTATCTGCGAATCAAGCGATGTCTTCGGCAAGGCTGTCGACATCAACAAAGCCCATCGCGGCGACCTCATCGCCCTCCGCTCAGCCGGAGCCTATGGTGAGATCATGGCGAGCCAGTATAACTGTCGCCAGTTGCCAAAGGGTTATATTACAGAAGACTTTTAATATAGTTGAAAGTTAAAAGTTAAGAGTTTATAGGATTCTCCTTTCTCTAGCTTTCTATATTACGAGAAAAATAAAATGATGATCATTAGTACAACTACTATAATAGCAGGCGCAGTGGTGGTTTTATTGGCGGTTCTCGGATCGCTGATAAATCCATTTCTGCGCTCGTTGCGCTTTCAAAAAACAGAAACGGCAGAGAATCAACCTCCTGTCAGTATACTCATTACCGCACACGATAATCTTGCTGAATTGGAGAGGAATCTCCCTATGTTCCTGCGTCAGCAGTATGCTGCCGACTATCAGGTAATCGTAGTCTGCCAGAGTACAGATGGCGAGACGCAGGATTTTCTGAAGCGAACAGCAGCCGAGAACCCTCATCTGTATTATACTTACATTCCTGAGAGTTCACGCTACATGAGCCGCAAGAAATTGCAGATTACACTGGGTGTGAAGGCAGCCAAACATGAATGGATTATTTTGACAGAACCTAATTGCCGCCCAAGCAACGACAAGTGGCTGCAAACCATGGCCCGTCAATGTCAGGACCCCAACCATCTGGTATTGGGATATGTAGCCCTTGATGAGGAAACCAAGAGCGTACGCCGTTTCGACAGCATTCGCAAGGCTTACTATGTTTTGCGCCGTGCCCAGCAGACCTACGGCTATCGCAGTCACATGCCAAACGTAGCGTTCCGCAAGAGCGACTTCATGAAGGAACAGGGCTATCAGGGCAACCTGGAATATGTTCGCGGCGAATACGATTTTCTCGTCAACAAGTATGCCCATTATGGCGATACTGCTACAGAACTGGATTGCGATGCATGGCTCATCCGCGAAGCACCATCGAACAAGAGCTGGCACAATGCCCACCTCTATCTGCAGGCTTCACACAAGAGTTTGGAAAGAGCCGGTTCCATGCGAACCCTCATGTTCTTTGACCATCTCATGCCACATCTCAGCCTGATAGCAACACTGGCCGTTGCAGCCTACTCTATCCTCATGAAGAATTGGATTCTTACAGGATGCGCAGGTTTCAGTTTCCTTCTGCTGTTCATCGTGAGAATGCTGATAGCCAACAAGGCCATCAGACACTTTGATGACGGAATAGCGATGCTCAAACTGCCATTCTTCGAATATGGAATTATCTGGAGAAATTTGGCTACCAAATTGCGCTATTGGCGGGCTGACAAAAACGATTTCACTTCTCATAAACTCTAAACAGGGTAAAAAAGAAGTAACAGTCTATCAGAATAATAACAGTTAAAAATAACCGACAGAACGATGAAAGTATATTTGTTCATTTCCAACCATAAGAAGTTGCTGAAGATGTATCTTCCATACATCGAAGCCTTGAATAAGCAGCTCGACATCACCAACAGTCTGGTTGATGCCGACATTGTGTTAATCATAGGAGCATGGACATGGCAGGGAGCCCAGATAGCCAGGAAAGCAAAGCAGATGGACATTCCCTACATCGTTTGTCCACTAGGTGATATTTCTGAGAGAAATTGCAAGAACCCTTACTTGAAGCGTTCACTGCAACAGTCTATGTATCAGAAAGCCATGTACGCCAAAGCCAACCTCATAGTAGCTACTACCCCTATGGAGAAAAACTATCTGGAAAAGAAAGGTTGGAACAAGCGCATCGCCCTGATTCGCTATGCAGGCTACAGTCATCTTACCAACACTGAAGCCATGATGCAAAACTGGCAGGAGACGGATGAGGAGACGCTGGCAGTCTTCGAGCAGCAAAAGGCAGAAGCCATCGCTGCCCAAACCAAACAGGCAATCATCGCACAGATTATGCAGATAAAAAGCCGCATGCCGCATCAGAATATTCCGCAAAAATATCTTGACGATTTGCACACTCTGCTCTATGCTGATGATTATGATGAGGATGCTATCAAGCAAGAACTGGCAGAGAAGAAACTCTCTTCCTATGCCGCCTCCGTTTTCCAGACCATGACAGATAAGACAGGACTCACAGAAGGCTTCATGCCGATTCCTGCCAAAAAGGGCAGAAAGAGTAAAGAGATTCTGAAATTTGTGAAATAAAAGAAATCTGAAGTTTGTGAAATAAGAAGAAATGAACTTAGATAGAATAGAACAGCAGGCTGGTCATCTGCCAGCTTACCAGATAGCCGACTCTGTCAATGAAGCATTGATGGAGTCGGCTAACCTTGTTATTACAGCTCCTCCTGGAGCCGGTAAATCTACCCTCCTCCCGCTCACCATTCTACGGGGCATGAGTGATCAGGCATTGGAAGGCTTCATCCATGATCATCTGAAAAGTCAGGGTAAGATTCTGATGCTCGAACCGCGCCGCCTGGCTGCTCGCCAGATAGCCGAACGGATGGCACAGATTCTGGGAGAACCCGTGGGAAAAACCATCGGCTATCGGGTAAGATTCGAAAGCAAGGTTTCGGATGATACACGCATCGAAGTCCTTACCGAGGGCATTCTCACCCGAATGCTGGTCAATGATGCTACACTCGAAGGCGTTTCATGCCTCATCTTTGATGAGTTTCATGAGCGCAGCATCAATTCCGATCTGGCGTTAGCGCTGGCCCGGCAAACACAGGAAATCATCCGCCCCGACCTGAAGCTCATTATCATGTCAGCAACAATCGATGCTTCTATCATCTGCCAGGCACTTCAGGCTCCGATCATCGAGAGTAAAGGCAGAATGTTTCCGATAGAAACCATTTATGCAGACCACGACATCGACAGATATCAGGTAGCGCAGGAAATGGCAGCCACTATCTGTCAGGCTTTCAGAAACCAGGAAGGCGACATTCTTGCCTTTCTGCCGGGACAGGGAGAAATCATGAAATGCGAAGAACTGCTTCGCTCTGTCCTGCCCTCAGCCACTCTTTACCCGCTATACGGTAACCTCTCGCCTGAAAAGCAGCGGCTCGCCATCGTTCCTTCTAAACCGGATGAACGGAAAATCGTACTGGCCACTCCTATCGCCGAAACTTCTCTCACCATCGAAGGAGTAAGAATCGTTGTGGATTCCGGACTCTGCCGAAAACTGGTTTATGATGCCCGTACAGGCTTGAGCCATCTCGAAACCGTTCGTATCAGTCAGGACATGGCTACGCAACGAAGGGGGCGTGCGGGCAGAATAACATCAGGCGTATGTTACCGGCTTTGGACACAGACCTCGGAACATCTGATGCCAGAACAACGGCTGCCCGAAATACTGGATGCAGATCTCTCTTCGATGGTTCTCGACATTGCAGCTTTCGGCGAAAACAAACCGGAACTGCTGCCTTGGCTCACCCTTCCTCCCAAGGGCAACCTCGTATTGGCACAGCAACTTCTTATGTCGCTCAACGCCCTCTCTCCTGATCATGATGCTCACGCTCTCAGTGGCAGCATCACCGCAGAAGGCAGCAGAATGGCTCAACTTCCTTGTCATCCGCGCATTGCCAAGATGATGATCAGCAGCGATTCTCCGGCGAGCCAAGCCCTTGCCTGCGACATTGCTGCTCTGCTGGAAGAGAAAGACCCAATGGGCGAAAATGAGGATTCAGACATGACGCTCCGCCTTTCTATCCTACGTTCCGCACGCTGCAAGAAGAATCTGGGACGTTGGAACCGTATCGCTCAGATTGCCCAAGAATACAGGAAGATGCTGCGTATCAGGGAAGACAACGAGCCAATTGATGCTGAGGAAGTGGGCCATCTCATCGCCCTAGCCTACCCTGAGCGCATCGCCCATGCCACCGACCATGCGGGCAACTTCAAGATGTCGAATGGCAACACGATTTTCATCGACCCGTGCGACAGCATGGCAGCAAACGAATGGCTTGCCATCGCATCACTCAACCTCGCTTCAACCTCATCATCCAATTCTGGGCAGGGACGGAAAGGAAGGGTATTTCTCTCAGCCCCCGTCAACTGGAAGAACTTGCCGGCACAAACCTGCGAGAATATTTCATGGGACAGCAAAGCGCTGGCAGTAAAGATGCAACAGGAAACACGGATAGGAGCACTCGTCATAGACAGCAAGCCGATACAGAATGCCAGCCGAGAGACAGTTTCAGACATTATCTGCGAAGCTGCCAGAAAAGACGGACTCAGCATGTTCGATTGGAACGAATCGGTTCATCGTCTGCAACAGCGCGTGGCGCAAGTAGCTGAGTGGCATCCGGAGTTGGAGATTCCTGACCTGTCTACGGAACATCTCCTGTCAACAGCCCGAGCGTGGCTCCCTTTCTATCTCGAAGAAGGTGGTAAGATGAAGACTTCTGTTACAGAGCTGAAGAAACTCAACCTGTGCGAAATACTTTGGAACATCCTTCCTTATGAGCTTCAGCAGGAGATAGACCGCCTTGCTCCGACTCACATCCGTGTGCCATCGGGCAGCAACATCCGCATCGATTATCGCTTGGGGGCCGAAGCCCCGGTTCTGAGTGTGCGGCTTCAGGAGTGTTTCGGAATGACATCAACTCCCACTGTCGATGCAGGCAGACAGCCCCTTCTGCTTGAGTTGTTATCTCCCGGCTTCAAGCCAGTTCAGCTTACTCAGGATCTCGCAAGTTTTTGGCAAGGCACTTATTTCGAAGTCCGCAAGGAACTGAAGCGCCGTTACCCTAAGCATTTCTGGCCGGAGAATCCGTTAGAGAGCCAGGCCGTGAGAGGTGTCAAACGATGATAAGAAGATGTTTGAACCCGTCAATGTAGCATAGCCTGCCAGCTTACACTCCTTAGACTCCGAGAAACTGAAAAAGTTAAAACAAAACGTTGAAAAAAAATCCTCTCATCGTTGGCTTTGTCAAATAAAAATAGTACCTTTGCAGCATCTTATTAATAATCATAGAGCTATGGTAGTAAAAGAAAGAAGAAAGCGAATCTATCGCAAGCGCATACCATACGGTATGCAAAACTTTGAGGATGTGATAAAAGATGATTGTTACTATGTTGACAAAACACCTTTTATCGAGGATATAGAAGAGGCTAACAAATACTTCTTCTACATTAGGCCTCGCCGTTTTGGCAAGACCCTTACCCTCTCCATGCTCGAAAATTACTATGATGTCAATAAGAAAGATGCCTTCGAGGACATTTTTGGCAAACTGTATATTGGACAAAACCCTACGCCTGAGCGCAACCAGTATTTGGTTCTTCATCTTAACTTTGCCCAAATAGTTGGCGGTTTGGACGATTATCAGCAGGGCATGGACAATTATTGCAGTATCCGTTTCAACCTTTTCGTAGATCTTTACTCTCACCTATTGCCCGAAGGTACTAAGGAAGGCTTAAATCAACAGAAAGATGCAGTTTCACAGTTGAGCTATCTTGACGGACAATGCCAAAAGACCAATCAGAAGATTTACCTCTTCATTGATGAATATGATCATTTCACCAATCAGATACTTGCCAACCAAGCGCATGAAGGCAACTATCGTCAGCAAACACATGGTGAGGGGTATCTGCGTAAGTTCTTTGATACCATCAAGGGTGCATCAGTCACAAGCTTGGGGCGTATCTTCGTGACGGGTGTCAGTCCTGTTACGATGGATGACCTGACAAGTGGTTTCAACATCGGAACCAACTATTCATTACATCCTCAGTTTAATGAGATGACAGGATTCACGGAAGAGGAAGTGCGTGAGATGTTGGAGTATTATTCCAGCGTGCTGCCTTTCAATCATACTGTAGATGAACTCATTAAAGAGATGAAACCTTGGTATGACAATTATTGCTTTTCTATCAAAAGATATGGCAAGACCACAATGTATAATTCTGTGATGGTACTCAATTTCTTGGACAACTACATCCACAATGATTATGACATTCCTGATTCCATGATAGAAAGTAACATCCGTATCGACTATGACAAGATACGCATGCTCATCCGTCATGACAAGGAGTTTGCCCATGATGCCAGCATCATCCAGCAGTTGGTAACCAAGGGATATGTAACAGGCAAGTTGGTGGAGCACTTCCCTGCTGAGCGCATCAATGACCCAGATAATTTTGTAAGCCTGCTTTTCTATTTCGGTATGTTAACGATAGACGGAACCAGTGATGGTGACACTAAGTTTATCATTCCTAATGAAGTGGTGCGAGACCAAATGTATACTTATCTACTAAACACATACGAGGAAAACGATTTGACATACGACACCTACGGAAAAGGCAAATTGGAGAGTCGATTGGCTTATCATGGCGACTACAAAGCATACTTTGACTTTATCGCAGACAGTTTGAAACGTTATTCTTCTCAGCGAGACAAGCAGAAGGGAGAGGCATTCGTGCATGGCTTTACCCTGGCAATGACATCCCAGAATCGCTTCTACCGTCCTATCTCAGAGTTGGATAATGATGGTGGTTATGCCGACATCTTCCTTTGTCCGTTATGTGACATCTATAAGGACATGGTAGACTCGTACATCATCGAATTGAAATATTGCAAGTCCAGCACCACCGACGAGCAGGTGAAGCAACTCTTCAAGGATGCCTCAGCGCAAATATGCCGATATGCCGATAGCGACATCGTGAGGGAGTCCGTCAAGACCACTACGCTCCATAAACTCGTTGTGATATATCGAGGAGCCGAGATGGTAGCATGTGATGAAGCCAATGAGCAATAAAAACAAAAGCATACCAACTGAATAGAAACAATGAACAAATTATACCGACACATAGGTAGCAGCCCTCGCTCTCCGAGCGTGGGCTGCATTAGAGGCAATGCCGCCGCTCGGAGAACTTCGGCTACTAGATGATGGTGATCCAGATGCTCTCGCCTCGGTCTCTCGCCGCCGTGATGGCATTGACGAGGCGATGCAGCCAGATGCGGGAGTTTACCACCATGCCTCGGAGTTTGTTTTCGCCCGGCAGGATGCAGCCCTGCGTATCATCGGGGTAGTTGCCGGCATGGATGCGGATGCCCTCAAAGCCAGGAACGCCCTGCAGCAGGGGCAGCCACAGCTTGAATCTCGGCGACTTGGTGATGAGCAGCGGATAGGTGCCCTCGGGTATGGCAGTCTTACCCTTCATCTTCTGCGCCTTCTTCCCCGACACTCGCCCCAGGCGCACATTCTCCTCTTGGGGCAACAGGGTGATGCCCAGCAGGTTGCGCCACGTAGGCTCCAGGGTATCGCAGAAGTAGTGCTCCCCATCCAGCTTGCCCACATCTACCACATGGCAGAAGCTGCGCTTCTGGTCCTTATTGAGCGTATAGTTCACCTTGCGCTCCACCTCCTCATCCTTCAGGATATACATACGCCCTATGGTGTAAGTATTCTGCTTAGCTATTCTTTTGAGTACGATTTCCATAATTGTTTCTATTTAGATTCTTTTTTGAGAAAACATAGCTTGCGATAAAGTTCGCCAGCCTCCACTTTCACGATATACTTTCTGAACACCCAGGTGGCTATCATCCGTCGGGTGCCCTTGGTATCCAGCCCCAAGTCGCTTCTCAACTGCTCAGCCTGCTGATAAGAGAACTCATTTGGCAGAAGTTGCAGCATATTGGAAGGCCCTCTTTTGCTCGACTTCACTCCCTCCTGCTCCGACTTCACGATAGCATCTCGGAAGAATCTCATCTTGCAGTACAGGTCATACTGCTCGCTCCAGCGCACAAACTCCTCTATCTCGGATTCCCATTGGCAACCATTCGCCACATAGAGCACGCAAGCCTTCAGATAGGCAATGACATTGGCTCTGAACGAGAGGTTCTCGTAAACCCTGTCTTGGCTCATACGGGCAAAGTCGGCATTCTCCTCTTTCAGCTTCTGTGCCAAGGCGAAAGCCTCAGGGCAATTGATAGTACCAGAAGCCATGTTAAGATGCTCGATATAGGGTTTTAAGTTCTCTCTGAATGTGTCATCGTATGTGCCATAGACAGGCATCTCGGCTCCTATCTCACGCTCTGGGATAGTACAGAAGTTGATTCTGGAGATAGGACCATCGGTCAATACCTTGGAGAAATATCGGATACCCTTGTTGATGGTGGTCGAGGCATTCCAGTTAAATCGGATGGTTACTCGCTCCGTAACACTCTGCGTGCCCACTCGGGTTTGTCCATATTGATTACCAGGGTCGAAGGCGAGGCACATGATACGAAACTGCTGGTTGCCAATGCCCCTCAGGTTATCAAACTGGTCTATCTCGTTGAGAGCAGTATAGAGGAAATGCTCCTGCGCCTCGGCGGTACGCATCACGAAGGCAGGGTTGGTCATATCGGCGTCTATCTCCTGGATCACGAGGTTTTCAGGTCGCTTACGCTTATCCTTGTTAGCACCTTTTCTTGTCACCTCATCCTTCCACTCCTTCTCTCGTTTCAGGTTATCTTTGTCTCGTTTTCTGATGTCTTCCATAATCAGGTTGATAGGCATCTGCACGCAGTTCTTTCCTGCGCCCGTACCAGCTAAGAGACAACACATTAGCGTAGCCTCATGCTCCACATTGTCGATGTAATTAAAATAGGTGCGGCAGAGGTGGGTGGCTAGCGGAGGAAAGATGGCATGGGCTACGGCAGGCTTATAGACATCCGGTGTCTGAGACACGAGGAGCTCCACGAGCTTAGGCAGCTTCTTCGGCATCTCGGGCGGAGCGGGGTAATCATCTTCACAGTTAGGAGTTTGGAGTGAGGAATTAGGAGTTGAGAGAGTCGCTTGCTTCTCTGCTTGCGCATTGATGCGGATCACATCTCTAGAGAATGGCTTCGAACTGTCTCCATATTTCTCATAGAAGTCATGGATCAGCTGCTGGCAGTCACGCTCTTGGGCGAAGCTAGGCATCTTCACTGCCACTACTCTTCTCAGCTCCTCTTCGCTCATCACCCTGCTCGCTCCTGCGCTCATGATGGCAAGAAGTGAGGAGTGGCGAGAGCCCTCGGTATCGATATTCACATTTTTCAGTCCTGCCGACTCCGTGAAGAGGTCGAAGGCTATCAGGCTCTTCTCGCTGGCGGTACCAGAGGTTGGTAATCCGTCAGGAATATTTTGTTGAGTGTTGAATGTTGAGTGTTGAATGTTGAATGGTTGGGGTTGAGTGCCCTGTTGCCGTCTTCCGTCGATGGTGAGACCACGCTTCAGATAAGCCTCTCTGCGAGCCTTCAGCTCATCGGCAGGAAGCACGGCATACCAGTCCTTGGAGCGATAGATCTCCGAGTCCTGATCCGTGATAAAGAGGATTCTCTCTGGGGTGAAGCAACTCTCATCGCAGGGCACGCCAAGTGCCTTACAATACGCTCTCTGCGTCTCCTCGATAGTCATACCTATCGGCATTCGGATGTCGATGTGGAGCTTCTTACGAGCCGAGTATTCCAGATGCAGTAGCATTCCCTTCCAGATGGAGTCGCTGCAATTCAGCTGCCTTGCCATTTCGATGGCGATACCCACCAGTTCCTTATCGTCGATGTCGATGGTGGTCTGGAAGAGAAAACTCGTAGGGTCAGCATCCTTCTGCGAGCGATGATTCTTGAGGAATCGGCTGTAGTGGCCGCAGCGGAAGGGCATCAGCCCCTTCAGTTTGTCATTGCCCCCACGTATCTGCTCCACCATATCGTGGAGCCAAGGCTGAGCTATCAGCTTGTCATATTCAGCCAGGGGCAGGCAGCTGGCGCTGCCCTTATTGCCCCCACGCTGAGGATTCATTGCAATAAAGTGGTTCATGCTTAATTATACATTATTAATTATACATTATCTATTACTTCTTATAGTCCTCCCACTCCACATTTTCCTTGAAGGGCTTGATAGCCTTCACCATCTCCTGGTGCTCACCCTTGAGGCAGCGCAGAATCTCCGCCTTGCTCATGTCCTTGGAGAAGGCATAGTTCACCTGCACGGTTCGCTTGCTAGTGCGCACCACCCCGTGCTTGGTCTTGAGAATCTCCGTGAAGGGCTTCTCTCGCTTGCCCTGCACATAAGGCTTGAAGTCCACCCAGTCGCCTCGCCCATTCTCGCCACCCGAGAATATCATCCTGCCCCTGATCACCTGCGGCTTGTCACTGATTACCTCCGTCTCGTTCCATGGCGCCTTGCGCACTGATACGTTACCATTCTCCTCGGTGATCACAGCACCGTCCACCTTTACTGCATTGATTAGTCTTGTAATCATATTATATGTATTAAAAGATTGAGAACCCGCAATACGCAAAGTCCCCGCAACCAGACGCACTGTGCATCTGATTACGGGGACAAAGGTACTAAGAGTTTTTGAAACTTACCTGCCACGGGGTAGCCCCGTCCATGTGCCACGGGGTAGCCCCGGGGTAGGCAGGCAAGAATTACGCAACATGTTAAATATCAATCCATTACATCTTTTATCTTTTCTATGAATCGCTCTATGCTTTTTTGGTCCATTCCTTTAGAATTGCCCTTTCGCAAGGTTTCCTTGTTCATATTCCACAATTCTCCGAATGTAACCCAAGGTTGGTTGATGCTCAATTTATCAGAGATGAGAGAAGCCAACACACCTTTTTCAGAGATCGACATTCTCTTAGGCTGATAACAATCGTCTAGATAATCGTGTTCTTGTAGTTTATTGAGTATTTCGATAGCTTCCGGCGTATTGAGTTCATCAGGCAGTTTTAGCTCCTCCTGTCTGCCCTTAGCTACCCAAGCAGGTTCTTCCTTCAAGCTTATCTCTCGATTGCCAGGACAACCTTGCAAATTATCACCATTGCCCATAACAAACGAGCAACCTATAAACACAGGAACTCCCAGTCCTATCAATTCAGGCAACTGGGACATTGAAAATTCCATTTTGTTTTCATTTTTAAATGTTATTTTATCGAGAAAAAGCCCATTCTCATCCCGAGAAGGGCGCACTCCATCATGGTGTCAAGGTGAAGCGTCTTCACCCGAAAATTTCTTAAGATTCATCGGATTAAAATTTAGTTAGTTAATAATTCAGATTGTTCATTCACCATTTTGATTGCGATGTCAGCTCTACATCCATACAGCAGTTTGAACTCATCTTTCATTTCAGACAAAGCATCAATCTTCTCTTGCTTACTTTTCCCATTAGGTTCAGCTTTCAATTCCTTGTCAAATTGGTCTAGATAATATGCTATGAGAAAAGCCATTTTGTCTAGCGTATCAGGAGAAGCAGTAGAATTACACTGGCACAGATTGTTAAAGGTAGAGTCGCCCATTCCAAAATCTCTCTTCACTTTATATGCATTCAACACACCTCTACTGACCAAGGAGTCGAGGTGATTTCCCAACTTCTTGATGAGTTTTTCTCTCAGATTCTTTAGATAAGTATCTAGCTTGCTTTTTCCTTTTTTATTAACCTGTTCCATTATTATTATTTATTATGAATTGTAAAATTCTTAATAAATAATGAAACCTGCAAATTTATAGTCAAGCCTAGACTGGGAAGTCAGGCTTATTTATTAACATTTTTGTTTTCTGTTAACTTTCTTGATGGAAATTTTGAGCGAAATAACTCAATAGATGTGCACAGCACATTGTCGTTAATCCTTTATAAAATTCCTTATCATAGGTTACTGCTGGTGCACCTCTTTATTTACCACTTAATACCAGGAAAAACGCATCACTGAAGGGAATAAATCGTTAAAAAGGGGGCCTACTTGCAGGAAGTAGACTCTTTTTTATAGGAATGCAATACTTTTTCGAAAAAAAACACTATCTTTGCACCATGGAAAATATGATAGAGACTTTCATGAAAGAGGAACAGGTTATTTTTATAGTGGCATTGTTTCTTCTGCTGTTCACCATAGTCATGAGTTATGCCATGGTTCAAGACTACAGGATATATCTTGATGGAAACTACAAGGCTCGCTACAGCTTCTGTGATTTCATCAAGAGAGGAAGATACTATATCTATCTGTTTCTCGGACAGACTTTCGTCATCATCCTGGGATTTACAGTATATCTGATGGCAATGAGAGAAAATATGTAAAAAAGTATAATAATAATATTTTACAGTTATGAATAACAAAAAACAAAGAAACAGGCTATTCACGATGCTGCTGCTCGTGATGGCTATCCTCATGCCTTATGGGGGGGGCATGGGCACAAACAACGAAGCGGCCTGCCAGTGGTGATGGCACAGTAGACAATCCTTTTCTGATATCCACAGCTGCCGAACTTGCCTGGTTCCGCGACCATGTGAATGAGGATTATGCCAACGTTAAAGCTTCAGCCAAGCTGATTGCTGATATCGACTTGTCTGAGTTCTGCCATGCGGCGAACGCCTCTGAAAATATAAACCAAAAGAGCTGGGAGCCTATTGGAAGATACAAAGGCACTTTCGACGGAAATAACAAGACCATCACCAACCTTTATATCAATAATATCCAAGAGAATATGGGGCTTTTCGGGTATATCAGTCAAAGCACAATCAAGAACCTAACCTTTGTGAATGCAAATGTGACAAATACTAAATCTAACACAGGAATTTTGGTTGGTGAAGCTGAATTGGGAAGCACCCTTCAAAATATCAAAATATCAGAAACTTGCCGGATGAAAGGAGGAGGAGAATATACTGGTTATACTGGCGGTATTGCAGGTGTTTTTGTTGGTAACGCCTACAACTGCGTGAACTACGCCACGGTACAAGGAACAAAACATGTCGGCGGTCTTTTTGGCTGCTACGCTGGAACAGATAATTTCATAACCGCTTGTGCCAACTATGGAAAAATAACGGCATCAAGTGAGTATGTAGGTGGCTTGGTTGGCTATTTCGCTAGCGGAACGATTCAAGACTGCGCCAACTATGGAGATGTAAAAGGTACAAATCATGTTGCTGGTTTGGCAGGTTATGTATGGAATGGCAAGATAAAAAACGTGTTCTGCTATGGCAGCATCAGTGCCACGGACTTCACAGATATAGCTATAGGCATGGCTTTTGGCTATACTTGTTATGGTGTCACTGAAGGCATGGTGGCATACTATAGTGGCGCAAAGCTGACTGCAAACGATCAAGAGCAAACTGTAAAAGCCTTCGGAAATACCCTCTCAGAAGATAAGGCAACAGGATTTACAGAAGCCCAGCTGAGGAGCGGTGAGGTTGCCTATCAGCTACAGCAAAATGCTTCGAACGGAGCTAAATGGGGACAAAATCTGGCTGACAGTAGAGACCAATATCCTGTTCTCGGCTCTGACTATAAGGTAGTCAAGGCAGCACAGGGCGACAAGGATGCAAATGGCAACGATACATATTGGGCAACATTCAGCAATCCGACAAACGATGTAACCCTTTCTGTTCCATCAGACAGAACGCTTAATGTCTACAACGCAATGGTAAGCGGTGGCAAGATGACATTGACAGAACGCAGCAACAACCAAGTGGCAAAGGAAGAGGGTGTGCTACTGAAGACTGACGGAGAGTATGTCAATGCAAAGGCAAACGAGACAACTGAGTTGGAAAAAGCTTCCTCTGATGAAAACCACCTTGTGGCTACACCAGCTGAAGCTCAGCCTGTAACAGCAGAAACTGGTTATAAACTCTATCGTCTTACATATAATAAAGCTGCAACAAAAGAAGGTCTCGGCTTCTACCTCGGTAGCAACGACGGAAAAAGCCTCAAGGCGACTCCAGGAAAGGCTTATCTGAAAGTATCTGAAAATGAAGCAAAAGCCCCATCATCGGCAGCACTCACCCGCAGCTTTGTATTCGGTGGCGGCAGCGAGACAACAGGCATAGATGAAATCACCATTATGGGTACTGACGTGCAGCGTCATGGCACTATTGAAGGAATCTTCGACCTCCAAGGTAGAAAGATAGTCAATCCGACAAAGGGCATATACATCAAGAATAACAAGAAAGTAATAATCAAATAAAAATAGCACAATATGAAGAAGGAATATATAAAACCAGAAATGCAGTTGCATGAGATAAAAGCCCAACAGTTGCTGGCAGGGTCGCAACCTGAGTTGAATAATGTAATTCCAGAAGATAATAATGATGAAATGTATTAAAGTCCTAAGCTGACAGGAATACCAATTATCTGAAAAAATAATTATCAACCCATACTTTGCGGTTGTTCCAAGGGTCTATACACCTCGACAAAAGGGTGTATAGACCCTTTTTCCTATTACATGATGTCTTCAGGTAGAAGTATCTTAGCTTCTTCGTTATTACTGAAGTTTCGCATGTGGTTCAAGTACGGGCTGAGGCCCAAAAGCTCCAGAAGCAGCACGCCCTGAAAGGGCAGAAGCTCCTAGCCCAGGGCATCGCCCTGGGTATAATGGCAATCAGCAAGGCGCCCTGTAAGGGCAAAAGCTTTGTATATTGCCAGGTATTTTAAAGCTTTTGCCCTTACAGGGCGTTGGTTTATATTTCATTAATACCCAGGGTGTTGCCCTGGGCTAGGAGCTTCTGCCCCTTCAGGGCGTGTGGGGCAAGCCGAAAGGGTGCAGCCGAAATATACACTACGCCTGAAGCGGCTTCAATTCTTCTTCTGTCAATCCAGTAGCCTGCATGATTTGCGACCAAGACATACCCATTGACAAAAGGCGGTAAGCTGTGTCTATCTTTTCTTTAGCAATACCTTTAGCTATTCCTTTAGCCATTCCTTCTGCTCTACCTTTAGCCATTCCCTTTTCCTCGCCTTCAATATAAGAACCATAAAGGCCGGAGTAGTAATCATCGGCGGCCTTAATACTTTCATCGTATTTTTCCCGCTCCTCACTACTCAAGAAACGAACATCTGGCAATTTTGCAAGATGATCGAGCATCTTCTTTTGTTCCGCTAAAGGCAAATTTTTAAATACTTCATCCATTTCCATATACTTCAATACAGAAATTAATTTTTCAATGCCAGTTCTTATTTCCTCATTTTCTGAATTTCCTCCAGCGGAAGCTCGGTGGCCGTTGATACTTGCGCTTCAGAAAGACCCATTGACAAAAGGCGGTAAGCTGTGTCTAACTTTTCTTTAGCCATTCCTTTAGCCATTCCTTTAGCCATTCCTTTAGCCATCCCTTTAGCCATTCCTTCTGCTCTACCTTTAGCCATTCCCTTTTCCTCTCCTTCAACATAAGAGCCATAAAGGCCGGAGTAGTAATCATCGGCGGCCTTAATACTTTCATCGTATTTTTCCTGTTCCTCACTACTCAAGCAACGAACATCCGCCAATTTAGCAAGATGATCGAATATCTTCTTCTGTGCCGTAAAAGGCAATCTTTCCAATACTTCCATATACTTCAAAACATAAATCCATTTTTCAAAACCTGTCTCGCATTCTTCCTCACTCTTATCAAAGAAAGGAAGAGAAAGATAGATGAAACGAAGCTTGTCAGAAAACATCGAGTCACTAGACTTCTCCCTCAAAGCAACGTCTGTCCTAAACTTTGTCACCTCATGTTCCTTTGGCATAAAATTCATGATGCAAACCACATAAACCGGTACAAACTGGTATAAAATAGCTGTGCGGACACCAGCTTCATCAAATTTCTTGCGTTGGGCAACAAAAGCCTTACTAGCATAATAGATGGAACGATTCACAAAGAAAGGTACCCATCTGTTCTGCATCTCAACGATGAAATGCTTGTCATCGTCGGTAACACAATAGATGTCAAAGATGCAGCCACGGAGATCATTAGTATCTCCAAGCTGTTCCTTATCCTTGAATGTTACGTCCTTGATTTGAAACTCACCTTCAAACAAGTCGTTCAAAAAATTAATCAGCAAGTCCTTACTGAACTCTTGACCGAAGAGACGCTTGAAGCCCCAATCGGTAAAGGGGTTGATGTATCTACCCATAAATTATCAATTTAGATTCTGTAAATCTGCCGCAAAGATAAACTTTTATTTCGAAACATGCAAGAAAATCGGGGAAAAGTTTAGAAAAAGTTGCTGGCAAGGGGAAAATGTTTATAAGTGCGCGAAAATATAAGAAAGATGAAATGGCATCCGATTACAATTTCAGTTATTACAGTTTTTTCCTGAGGGGGTATAAGGGTTTGAAGGTAGTAACAATCTGTTACTACAAATATTTATATATAAATATATATAATTATATATTTATATATACTTTTCTATACTTACATTTTAAAAGCATGATATTGGGTCAAAATAAAACTGTAATAACTGAAATTGTAATTTGTAATCGATTTTTTAGCGGTATCGAGATGCATACATTCATTGCCCCTAAAACTATGACTATCTCATCACAAAGCTATGAGTTATGACCCGCAAAACGATGAGTTGTTTTCTTTAACACAATATGGCAGAAATGTTAACGGAATTTCACATAACTCTGCAAGGTGATTTTTGGTGGTGTAGGAAAAATGTAGTACCTTTGCACCTGTAATCAAGAACATTATTAATCACTAAAAAACTAGAAAATTATGAAGAAAGAAACTTGGAAACAGATTTTTCAGATTGTACTCACAATCTTGACGGCGCTCGGCACTACCCTCGGAGTAACATCATGCATGGGGGCGTAACTGTTCATTATTAATCACTTTAAAACAAAAAGAACTATGGCAACAAAAGGAACATTGAAGTATCGTAAAGTAACTCGCACTCCTCAGAGCGGACCTAACAAGAACAAGCAGATGTATTACGCAACTGCTGTAACTGACCGTGAGATGAACTTCGAGGAGTTTGTAACTCACATCTCGGAGCACAACTCTCCTTACAGCCGAGGCACCGTACACGGCGTATTGATGGATACGCTCGACTGCCTGCAGGAGCTCATCCTCGATGGCAAGAGCGTACGACTCTCCGACCTGGGTCTCTTCTCCATCGGTATGACATCACGTGCCGAGGCTACCAAGGACAAGGTATCGGCAGCGAGCGTGGAGGGCGTACACCTCATCCTGCGTAACACCAAGACTTGGAGCAACGCTGAGCTGCGCAAGAAATGCCGCATAGAGGAGTATGACACCTACGGCAAAACTACCGACGAGGGCTCTGTGCCGGGCGACGGCAAGGACAACGACGGAGGCGGCTCTACCCCTAGCGGAGGCTCTACCCCTAGCGGAGGCGACAGCGGCACTACCGCTCCTGACGGCGGCGATGGACTGGAGTAAGCTACGGCTAATAGAATAGATGTGGGGAGTTACCCCCCAGCACCGACACACGAAAAAAAAGGTCGCTCCCCTATCTGGGTAGCGACCTTTATCTTTATATTTGAATTTTGATGTAATCTAAATTCAACGATGCATCATCTGCAAGGAAATTAATCCTTGAAGAAATCCTTAACAGCCTCGTTTGGTACCATCTTCTCATCGAAAACGTATGCACCAGTCTTAGGGCTCTTAACCATCTTGATAACCTTTGTATATGCGCGACCATCCATGTTACCTTCGTGGAGGGTAGCGACCGCTTTCTTTGCCATAGTCTATTTAAATTGATAAAATTATTAAACTTGTAAGCTAAGCTTACTTAATCTCCTTGTGAAGAGTCATCTTCTTAAGGATTGGGTTGTACTTCATCAACTCAAGACGCTCAGGAGTGTTCTTACGATTCTTTGTAGTCACGTAACGGCTTGTACCTGGCATACCACTGTTCTTGTGTTCAGTGCACTCGAGGATAACCTGTACTCTATTACCTTTTGCTTTCTTTGCCATGATATTTATTCTCCTATAACTTTAATGTCCTTCCAATCTACGTAGCCCTTCTTTACTGCCTGATTCAAAGCAGCATCGAGACCTACCTTATTAATAAGACGAAGACCAGCAGCACTGATCTTGAGGCTGATCCAGCAACCCTCTTCTACATAGTAGAATTTCTTGCTGAAGAGGTTAACATCAAAGCTTCTCTTTGTACGGTGCTTTGAGTGAGACACATTGCAACCTAACTGTGCCTTCTTACCTGTAATTTGACAAATCTTAGACATTTCTATCTTTAATTTTGTAATTCGTTAATTGATACCTATTCCAAACAGAGTGCAAAATTACAAAATAATTTGGTAATAACAAAATAATCCCTAAAAGAACGCTGTCTTTTAAGGATTATTAATATTTAATAGCCTTAAATTAGCAATTTAAGCCTCTTTTTTAAGTTCTTCAGCATGTTCTTTCAAGAATTCGAGCATGCCTTTAAGCGCTGTATTTGTGGCAATTGCAAGGTTGATGTCGCGTCCGAAATCTTCGGTGAGTTTTACCACGCGAACATCGTTCTTATCGCCATAACCTACATAGATTGTGCCCACAGGAATGGCTGGAGTTCCACCCGTTGGACCAGCCACACCCGTTGCTGAAATGGCGAAGTCTACATTCAGGGTCTTGATTGTGCCGAGCACCATCTCCCTAGCCACTTCCTCGCAAACGGCAGTCTGCTCCTCCAGAACCTCATGGCTCACGCCCAGAAGATTCTCCTTTACCTCGTTGGTGTAGCTTACTACACCACCCTTGAAGTAATTGCTGGCACCTGGCAAAGAAATCAGCGCCTCGGCGATACGACCGCCTGTGCAGCTCTCTGCTGTGCCTACTGTCTTGTCACTATTGTAGAGCATCTCCTGGATGCCCTTGCTCAATATCTTTGTTTCAAATTCCATCTTGTTTTGTTAATTACTTAAATGTTACTTTACTATAGGCTGGCAAGTCGATGGTTGCAAACTCGCCATCACGATACTTGAAGGTTCCCACGCAGCCTATCATCGCCGCATTATCGGTAGTATAGCTGAACTTTGGGATGTAGATAGTCCAGCCGAAGCGCTTGGCATGATCGTGGAAAGCGTTGCGCAAACCATTATTGGCACTCACACCTCCAGCTACAGCCACATGCTTGATGCCGGTCTGCTTGACAGCCATGCGGAGTTTCTTCATCAGAATATCAACGATGGTAAACTCGATGCTGGCAGCCAGATCGTACTTGTTCTTCTCAACAAAATCAGGATCAGCAGCCACCCATTTACGCAGGCTGTAGAGGAAACTTGTCTTGAAGCCAGAGAAACTGTAATTCAAACCCGGAATATGAGGCTCAGAGAAACTGAATGCCTTCGGATTGCCCTGGCGTGCATACTTATCTACGACAGGACCACCAGGATAGCCCCACTCCAGTACCTTGGCGCACTTGTCAATAGCCTCGCCTGCCGCATCATCGATGGTCTGTCCCAGTACCTCCATATCGTTGTAGGCATTCACCTTTACAATCTGCGAATTTCCACCGCTCACGAGAAGACAGATGAACGGGAATGGAGGTGCACTCTGGTCATCATCGCTTTCCTTGATGAAATGAGCCATCACATGACCCTGCAGATGGTTTACATCTATCATCGGAATATTGAGCGAACGGGCGAATCCCTTGGCAAAGCTCACACCCACGAGAAGCGAACCCATCAGACCCGGACCACGGGTGAAGGCTACGGCAGAAAGATCTTCCTTCTTGATGCCGGCACGCGCGATGGCCTGGTCAACGACAGGAACCACATTCTGCTGGTGGGCACGGGAAGCCAACTCCGGAACAACACCACCGTAAGCCCTGTGAACCTCCTGAGAGGCGGTTACATTGCTCAGCAGCACACCATTCTTGAGCACTGCGGCAGAGGTATCATCGCAGCTGCTCTCTATACCTAATATATATATATCCTTCATTTCTTAACATTTAACGTTAATATGTCAAAACCTCCACACCTGTCTCTGTCATCACAAGCGTGTGCTCCCACTGCGCAGATGGTTTCTCATCGCCAGTGATTACTTCCCAACCGTACGGATCGTCCGCATCGAGGAATACCTGCCAGGTGCCCATGTTGATCATTGGCTCGATGGTGAACACCATGCCCGGAACGAGCAGCATGCCCGTGCCTTTATGACCATAGTGAAGAACCTCAGGCTCTTCATGGAACTGGCAACCTACGCCATGACCGCAAAGATCGCGAACCACACCATAACCATACTTCTTGCAATGCTTCTCGATAGCATGACCGATATCACCTACGAACGAGTATGGCTTGGCAACCTCCATACCGATTTCCAGGCATTCCTTGGCTACGCGAACCAGCTGCTCCTTTTCAGGAGTAGTCTTGCCGCCAACGATGAACATACGGCTGGCGTCAGCGTAATAGCCATCAACGATGGTTGTCATGTCCACATTGATGATATCGCCCTCTTCGAGCACATCCTCTTCCTTAGGAATACCATGGCAAACCACTTCGTTGATAGAGGTACAAACGCTCTTAGGATAGCCTTCGTAATTGAGACACGCAGGAATGGCATTATGATCCTTACAATACTGCATGCAGAGATCATCAATCTCCTGGGTGTTGATTCCCGGACGGATCATCTCGGCTACCGCATCAAGACAACCGGTGTTTACGACACCACTCTTGCGGATGCCTTCTATCTGTTCTGGAGTTTTAATCAAGTCACGGGTAGGAACAAGTTTACCCTTGTTTTCCCAAAACATTACCTGCTTGTCGAGCTCTGTAAGAGGCTGACCTGGCAAGCAATGCCATCTTTTCTTCTTAACCATTGTATTATGTATTTAATATTTGCGACTGCAAAAGTACATTTTTTATTGCAGAGCACAAAATAAAATGGCAATTATTTGCATTTTAGTGCAAATAATCACCACAAATAATTACTTCAAATGCTCGTAAATCTTATCGCACCAGTCTTCGCCATTCTGCGGACAATAAGTAAACAGTCCCAGTTCAGAGGCTGCACAGCAGTTACGGGGACCATCATCAATAAACAGACACTCCTCTGGCATAATCTGCTCCTGAGAAAGGACATAACGGAAGAAATTCTCATCCGGCTTCATATACTTTACCTCATAAGAACGATACATCGCATCGAAATAATCGCCGATAGGATGACCGTCGGCAGAGAATGCCTCGCTGTCTACCCAGGCTGATACATAAGGGTTGGTATTGCTGAGCAAGATTACACGGTAGCCCTGCTTCTTAAGATTGCGGAGAGTAACCAGATTGCGTTCTGGAATTTCCTTCATGTAGCCCAGCCAGCAATGCTGCAGTTCCTCGAAGGTTACCTCGCGGCCAATCTTCTTGCACACTTCCCGACGGTATTCCTCCTCGGAAATCTTGCCCTCTTCCAGCTGACCGTTTAAGCCAACCTGCTTATAAGGGTCCATCTTCTCCGCAAACTCCTTCATACCCAACTCAATGAAACGTTTGCCTGCCTCATTCTCGTCGAGGGTGATGATGACACCACCCATATCAAAAATCACAGTTTTAATCATATAATTATCCTAAAAACGTTGTATTCTTTATCTTGTCAGAACAGCTCCAGCTTGTTCTTTCTTGCCTCTGAGAGCGAGGCTATCTTAGCCTGCTCTTCGTGATAGTTCTGGCGAAGTTTCTCGTAGCGTTCCTTGAGTTCCGCCTCAAACTTAGGACATTCAGTCTCGTTGAGGAAGCGGGCACAGATTCCGGCATTGAGCGATGCGTCCTTCACCCAGATGACCGGTCCGTCATATTCAGGCGCAATCTTCAGAGCCACATGCAGTTCGCTCGTCGTTGCCCCACCTACCATGATAGGAATGCGCAAACCAGCTTTCTGCATTTCCCGGGCCACATGAACCATTTCTTCAAGCGAAGGGGTGATAAGTCCGCTCAAACCGATTGCATCTACCTTTTCATCGATAGCTTTCTGTACAATCTGTTCGGCTGGAACCATCACACCTAAGTCGATGATTTCGTAATTGTTACATGACATAACCACGCAGACGATGTTCTTTCCGATATCATGAACATCGCCCTTCACGGTTGCCATCAGAATCTTGCCGGCAGTTGTTGCTCCACCCTGTTTTTCTGCCTCGATATGAGGCTGAAGGATAGAAACTGCCGATTTCATCGTGCGGGCCGTCTTGACAACCTGCGGCAAGAACATTTCGCCTTTTCCAAAAAGTTCGCCTACCAGGTTCATGCCGTCCATCAGAGGACCCTCAATAACGTTTACTGCATGAGGATATTTGGCAAGTGCTTCGTCAATATCCTGCTGCAGGAAATCGGTGATTCCCTTGCGCAGCGCATACTTCAGACGTTCTTCCACACTCTCCTTTCGCCATTCAGGAGCAGCCGGTTTCTTGGGAGCAACACCGCCTGCCTTAGCTGCAGCCTTGGCAGCATCAGCCTGGGCTTTTATCTCTGCCGCAAGCTCGATGAGTTCATCAGCTGCACCTTTTCTCCTATTCAGCACCACATCCTCGATGAGCTGAAGCTGTTCTTCAGGAATTTTATTGTAATCCATTCTGGCTTTGGCATTTACAATACCAAAATCCATACCTACCTGCTGGGCATGATGCAGGAAAACACAATGGATCGCCTCACGGATATAAGTATTGCCACGGAATGAGAACGAGAGGTTGCTGACACCTCCGCTGACATGTGCGCCAGGCAGATTCTGATGAATCCACTCCGTTGCACGGATGAACTCAACGGCATAATTATCATGCTCCTCCATACCGGTAGCTATGGCAAGCACGTTCGGGTCGAAGATGATATCGAGCGGATTCATGCCCAACTTGTCTACCAGAAGATGATAAGCACGTTCTGCTATCTCGATGCGGCGCTCGAAAGTGGTAGCCTGTCCTACTTCATCAAAACACATCACAACAACGGCTGCACCATAGCGCAACACATCGCGGGCATGAGAAAGGAATACTTCCTCACCCTCCTTCAAACTGATGGAATTGACAATACACTTGCCCTGGCAGCACTTCAAGCCAGCCACGATGACGTCCCATTTGGAAGAGTCGATCATCACCGGAACCTTCGCAATGTCTGGTTCGGCTGCAATCATATTCAGGAAGTTAACCATCTCGGCTTTCGCATCAAGCAAACCATCGTCCATATTCACGTCAACGACAGCTGCTCCATCAGCCACTTGCTTTCTGGCAATACCGATGGCTTCTTCATAATTCTTTTCGTTAATCAAACGCAGGAACTTCCTGCTACCAGCTACGTTACATCGTTCGCCCACATTGACAAACCGACTGGCGTCAACCGGCAAATGTACGGAATCATCGACCTGCAGAAGGTCTAATCCCGAGAGCCACATATACTTAGGTTTCTCCACCACTTGATGCGGCTTCTTACCCTCAGCTATACGGGCGTAATGTGCGATGAATTCAGGACTTGTACCGCAGCATCCGCCAATGATGTTCACGATACCTTCATCGATGAATTCGGCTATTTGCGGAGCCATCGATTCGGCTGTCTCGTCATATTCGCCCATTTCGTTAGGCAAACCGGCATTAGGATGCGCACTAATATAATAAGGTGCAACCTGAGCCATGTGCTCGATGAAAGGCTTCATCTGAGGAGCACCAAAGGCGCAGTTCATGCCGACAGAGAAGATAGGATAAGGAGAAAGCGAAGCAAGGAAAGCATCTACAGTCTGACCGCTGAGCGTTCTGCCCGCCAGATCACTTACCGTAAGACTGATCATGACAGGCAACTCTACTCCATGTTTCTTCATCATGGTGAGCGCTGCATCTATCATCGCCTTGCAGTTGAGTGTATCAAAGATGGTTTCGATGAGAATCACGTCAGCACCGCCTTCGATAAGTCCGTCCACCTGTTCGCATACATCGGTGAAAAGTTCATCGTAGGTAATCTCGCGGGCGGCAGGATTGCTGACGTCCGGACTCATGGAGCAAGTCTTGTTGGTTGGTCCCACATCTCCTGCAACGAAGCGTGGTTTATCAGGCGTAGAAAACTTATCGCATTCGATACGTGCCAGTCGGGCACCCTCGAATGCCATTTCGCGGGCGCAGTTCTCCAGGTGATAATCAGCCTGCGAAATGCGCTGGCACGAAAAAGTATTCGCGGTAATAATATCGGCGCCAGCCTCCAGGTAGCGTCGGTAAATATCAGATATCACATCAGGACGAGTGATGTTGAGCATGTCGTTGTTGCCTTTCATCATACCCGGCAAATCGCGGAACCGCTCTCCTCTGAAGTCTTCTTCTGTAAGATGATACTTCTGAATCTCAGTACCCATGGCACCATCGAGAATCAGAATTTTCTCCTTTACAATCTCTCTTAAATTCTTCATTGTCTAAAAGTGCTTGATTGCTCTATCCATCTCCCTTCTGTCTTCCTTTTCTTTCAGAGTCTGGCGCTTATCATACTCCTTCTTTCCCTTACAGAGAGCAATATCCACCTTGGCTCTTCCGTGATTATCGATAAAGATGAGGGTTGGAACAATGGTAAAACCAGGCTGCTTGCTGTCCTCTTCAAGACGGCGCAATTCGCGCTTGGTGAGAAGAAGCTTGCGGTCGCGGCGAGCCTCATGATTGCTGAAAGAACCATAAAAATAAGGAGAGATGTTCATTCCCTTGACCCAAAGTTCGCCCTGATAGAAATCGCAATAACAATCTACCAGCGAAGCCTTTCCGCCACGGATTGACTTAATCTCTGTTCCCGTAAGCACAATGCCTGCGGTATAAGTATCAACGAAGAAGTACTCGAACGAAGCCTTCTTGTTGCGTATCTGTATCGGACTCTTCTTACGGAGTTCCTGTTCTTGCTTGTTCATATATATATAATAATGTATTATAAGTTTATAGTTTAAAGTTTATAGTTTATAGGGCAAGCCTGCTATACGGCGAAGCCGCCATCAACTACCAACTATTAACTTTTGACAATTTCGCAGAAATTGTCGATATGATCATCGATGTAGAAGGCAACCTTGCTGGTCCACTCTTCTTCGTTCTCAACGAACTCATCGTCAAAATCATCAAACTCAGGAAATTTTTCGTAGAGCGCCATAAACTCCTCATCGGTCAGATCGCGCTCAATTTCCTCATGGTTTGTTTTATACAGGAAATGACTCTTCTTGATGAGTTTGGCGAGTTCTGTCAATCCCCAGTTTTTAAACGCCTTGTCGGTAGGGTTCTTCCAGAGGAAAGCACCGTAACCGTTATGTATGAGCTGAACCATTCCGCCATCCATCATCTCCTCATGCAGGATATCCCAAGCCAGAAGAGTAATCTGGTCGCTGTTGAGCTGCGCCATGGTTTCGGCAGTCAGTTCACCACCAATCGCTTCGCGGATAGCGTCCACGAAAGCCTTTACAAATTCATCCATGCCCGCCTCGGCAGCATGCTGAAGCTTGGCATCGTTTATCTTTACTTCGATCATAATCTACAAAATTGCAATTTTCAGTTTGCAAAGATACATGAAATTGTGCATAAACCCAAGAAAAAATCTAAATATTAGGTTAAAGAGTTAAAAAGAATACCCATTTTTAGGTATTTTCCGGATTTTTTTTGTACTTTTGTGCTCGGAATTGAGGTGATGGCACCGATGTTTCAGCAAAACAATATGAATTAAGTACAGAACTTTATACTTATAATATTCATTAATATAAAATTTAGCGAATATGATCTATTCTAAAGAAGTAGACAACATGTGCGTTGTCGCTAAGGGTCCTAACCACGGACCAGCTCCAATTCCTGAAGAGGGAAAATGGATTCAGGCAAAAGAGATCAAAGACATCTCTGGTTATACTCACGGTGTGGGTTGGTGTGCTCCTCAGCAGGGTGCTTGCAAGCTCTCTTTGAACATCAAGGAAGGCGTTATTCAGGAGGCTCTTGTTGAGACTATCGGTTGTACTGGTATGACTCACTCAGCTGCTATGGCTTCTGAGATTCTCCCAGGCAAGACTATTCTTGAGGCTTTGAACACTGACCTCGTATGCGATGCTATCAATACAGCTATGCGCGAGCTCTTCCTCCAGATTGTTTACGGTCGTAGCCAGAGCGCTTTCTCTGAGGGCGGTCTCGTTATCGGTGCAGGTCTTGAGGACTTGGGTAAGGGTCTTCGTTCACAGACTGGTACTCTCTATGGTACTGTAGCTAAGGGTACACGTTACCTCGAGTTGACAGAGGGTTACATCACAAAGCAGTTCCTCGATAAGGACAGCCAGGTTTGTGGTTATGAGTATGTTCACCTCGGCAAGATGATGGAAGCTATCAAGAACGGTATGGACGCTAACGAGGCTGTCAAGAAGTTCACAGGTAGCTACGGTCGTACAACTGCTGAGCAGGGTGTTGTTAAAGCAATTGATCCACGTAAAGAATAATAAGGAGATACAGATATGATTAGAAAAGTAAGTTACGAAAGTCAGGAACGTCGCGAGAAGCAGGTTCTTGCTGCTCTTAATGCTAACGGTATTCAGAGCTTGGAAGAGGCTAATCAAATCTGCGAGGACGCAGGTGTTGACCCTTATCAGATGTGTGAAGATACTCAGCGTATCTGCTTCGAGAACGCTAAGTGGGCGTATGTAGCTGGTGCTGCTATCGCTATCAAGAAAGGTGCTAAGACTGCTGCTGACGCAGCTGAGGCTATCGGTATCGGTTTGCAGGCTTTCTGCATCCCTGGTTCTGTAGCTGACGACCGTAAGGTTGGTCTCGGTCACGGTAACTTGGCTGCTCGTTTGCTCCGTGAGGAGACTCAGTGCTTCGCTTTCTTGGCTGGTCACGAGTCTTTCGCTGCTGCTGAGGGTGCTATCAAGATTGCTGAGATGGCAAACAAGGTTCGCAAGAACCCATTGCGCGTTATCTTGAACGGTCTTGGTAAGGATGCTGCTCAGATCATCAGCCGCATCAACGGTTTCACATACGTACAGACAAAGTTCGACTACTATACAGGTGAGTTGAAGGTTGTTAACCGCATCGCTTACAGCGACGGTCCACGTGCTAAGGTTAACTGCTATGGCGCTGACGACGTTCGCGAGGGTGTTGCTATCAACTGGAGCGAGGATGTAGACGTATCTATCACAGGTAACTCTACAAACCCTACACGTTTCCAGCACCCAGTAGCTGGTACATACAAGAAGGAGCGTATTGCTGCTGGTAAGCCATACTTCTCAGTAGCTTCTGGTGGTGGTACAGGCCGTACTTTGCACCCAGATAACATGGCTGCAGGTCCTGCTTCTTACGGTATGACTGATACTATGGGTCGTATGCACTCAGACGCTCAGTTCGCAGGTTCTTCTTCAGTTCCTGCTCACGTAGAGATGATGGGCTTCCTCGGTATGGGTAACAACCCTATGGTAGGTGCTACTGTTGCTATTGCCGTAGCTATCGACCTCGCTATCAACAAGAAGTAATTTCTTTGAGATACAAAACATATAAAAGCCTTGAGAATCAGCTGATTCTCAAGGCTTTTTCTTAGTATGCTCGGCATGAGTTTATTCTAATGGGTGCAAGTCCCTAACAAGCCCTA
>OAUQ01000028.1_pt1 | contig 67114 bp, 65 predicted proteins | sample 1476151 | NCBI WGS metagenome assembly OAUQ01 (sample SAMEA2580008, study PRJEB22360) | human gut metagenome | biome: human gut; feature: human-associated habitat; material: faeces | place: Denmark | collected 2008/2010 | reverse complement strand
TGATCGACGGCGCGCGGTTTGGGTTGTGCCTCCGCCCGCTCCCCCTGCCGTTGCTGCTGCATCGGTAGTGGATGCCGCCGCGTGTGCTGAGGTTGCCGCCGTGAGCATACCGAACAACTCCACAATACCCTGTATGCCCTCGGCAATGGAAATGAAGCCGTTAATAAGTCCCGTCACCTGCTGCCAGGCATCGCCGTTGCCCTCCAGCGCATCACTTATGCCCTGAATGCCGTTGCCTACACCTTGGATGCTTCCCCAACCGCTTTTGATGTCGCCAAACACCTTGTCAAAACCCTTGCTGTCAAATTCAATCTTTATAGGCTTCAATCCGATTTCTGCGAGTTGTCGGTTTATCTCCTCAATTTCTTTCAGTGCCTCGTCCTTGCCTATGATTCCTATCTCGTAGTCGGTTTGTATGCGGCTTGCCTTATTCTGGGCGTTGCTGTGGCTCTGTCTCTTGTCGGCTGCACTTCCCTGCACGATGTATGTCGGTTCTGTCTCTGCCTTGATAGATACCTTACCCTTTGTAGTTTCGTCTATCTGCCGTTGTATGTCGGCTATCTTGGCATCGGCTTTCACCCTTGCATCTATTGTGGTGGCTTCCTCAAACTCCTGCTGTGTGTCGTGCAACTGCTCTTGCAGTTCCTCGATGTAGGTTTTGAAATGTACCTCTATCGGCTTAACGCCCAACTTTTCAAGCTGTTTGTTAATGTCGGCTATCTGCCTTTCGGCATCTTCCTTGCCGATAAGTCCTATTTCAAAGTCCTGCTTTATCCGGTCAATGTTGTGTTGTGCATTGGTTCGGCTCTGTCGTTTGTCGGCATCGCTTCCCTGCACGATATATGTCGGTTCTGTCTCTGCCCCGATGGATACCTTACCCTTTGTAGCTTCGTCTATCTGCCGTTGTATGTCGGCTATCTTGGCATCGGCTTTCACCCTTGCATCTACGGTCATGGCGTTGCCCATTTCCTTTTGTGCCGCCGCCAACTGCGCCTGTAGTTCCTCTACGTGGGTTTTCGGTTCATCTTTCTTGTCGTCCTTGATGGTCGTTTTCTTCGGGGTATCCTTGGCGTGTGGGGTAGTCGGCGTACCAGCCGTAATAAAACTACGTGCTGTGTTCAGCCGTGTGGTGAGCTGCTTTTGTGTGTCACCAATCTGTCGGTTTACGGATTCAATTTCTTTATCTACACTATTAATCTGTGTGTTTCCGGAAACATTCGTACCGTTGTACCTCTCCGCTCCAACCTTGGTAAATCTCCACTGCCCATCGCGGCCAACCTTGCCGTAACGATCGCTACGCCAACTTTCGGGCACGATGTCACCCTCTTTGGCGTGTCTGCCTCCCTGCTTGGCATCGTCGGCAATAGTCTTGGTGATCTTCTGCTTTTTATCAAGCAACTCAATTTGACGCTGATACAAAGCCGTGAGTTTTGCCGCATACGCTGCTGCCAATGCCCTTTGCTTGAATGCCTCCACCACTGCATCGGTCTTGCGGTTAAATATGTTCTCGGCTTCCGTCACGTTACCGATTTTCAAGCGCAATTCATTGAAAGCACTTTGGTTATCCTTTATCCACGCCATTTTCTGCTGCTCTGTGGATAATGCGCGCCAACCTGCTTTCAATTTCTCATATTTCGCCATGAGGTCGGCGTATGTGTTCTTTAGCGCACTGTCGTAGGCGGTTTTTATGTCGTCGGCTGCATCACCAAAGCCTTTCATGCTCTCGGCTGTGTCCTCTGCCTGGGTCTGTGCATCTGCCGACTTTGAGGTAAATGCCGCTATAACCTCAGTAAGCGCAACGATAGCCACGCCAACGCCTGTAGATATTAACAAACCCTGTATGGCAAGTTTCAGCGTTGTGGCACTCACCGCCGCACCGCGAAATGAAGCTGTCATTACTTGTACCAGGGCATTCATACGCACCGATGTAGCGTTCCATACAAGCGAAGCGGCATTCATTGCCATTGTGCGAACCTTGACAATAGCCTGTATCTTTGCAAGATTCTTCAAACCGCTAGCCATTGCAGAAACGGCAATCACGGTATTGCCAATCTGTGCCGTAATGCTGAGTACCGGCATAATGCCACCCATCGTTGAGGCTATAGCGTCGCCCACTTCTGCAAACTTGTTTTTGAGTATCTGCAAACTTGCCGCTCCGCTGCTGCTCATAATGGAAAAAGCATCGTCTATAGTTCCGGCACTGCCTTTCATCGCTTCCACGTTCTCATTAAACTTGGCTGCGAGTTGTCCGGTGAGTGGTCCCAATGCTCTCAGGCTCTCGGCACTGCCGAATAACTTACCGTAGATTTCCTGCTCCAGCATACCGCTCTTGCTGGCGTATGCCTTAACGTTCTTGTCTAAGTCGGTGAGGAAATTACGCATACCTCCTGCCGCCTTGATAGCTGCCGCATCAAACTCGATGCCCATTTGCTGTGCCATCTTGCTTGCCTCGCTTGACGGCTTAACCAAAGCGGTAAAGATTGCCGCCATCTGGGTTGCAACCTCGTTAGTATTACCGCTCACGCCCGTAAGCGTTGCAAAGGTTGCCATAAGTTCGTCAATGCTTACACCCAAAGTGGCGGCATTGCCCGTAACTCTCGGTAGGGCTTGTGCAAGCTGCTCGAACGATGTTACACCATTCTTTGCCGTGAGCTGTATTTTATCCTGCACGTCGCCTGCCTTGTCCCACGACAAACCATAATTCTTGATAATGGTAGATGTAACCTTTACAGTCTCGCCCAGATCAGCGATACCGCCCACGGATGCCTTAGCCGATTTCTGCAAAAAGGCTATCCAGTTGTCTTCAGGCACGCCATTGCTGATAACCTGGTACAATCCGTTAGCGAGTTCGTCACGTACTACCGGAATGCTTTTTGATAACTCGGCTACCTGTCCTTTGAGTCTGGCAAAGTCCTCGCCGCTCTTTCCTGCCATCGTGTTAGCGGCGTTCATGGCTGCGCTGAAACTGCGGCTTTCCTCGGTAACGCCGTTGAGTGCTCCCGAAATCTGCGAAATGGCATTGGTAACGTTATTAGCCGCCATTACCGCCTGGTTGAAATTAACCAAAGCCGCGTTTAGTTTTTGGCTGCTCGTCTTGGCAGAATCAAGCACACGGCGCAACTTTTCCGCTGTAGAAGTAGCTGTAACCAACTGCTCTTTGCCGTCAACAACCAGTTTAACGTTAAATTTTATTTCTTTTGCCATATTTTCAGCGTATAAGTAACTAAGTAATCAATATTTTTTGTATCTTTGTGGCGTAACATTCAAACTAAGCGTAATGGAAAAGGATTATAAGAACATCAACTGCCTATCAGAAGCCGCAACCAACGATGTAGCGAGTAAGCCCGATAACGAAATCAGGGCAGAACTTGTTAGCGTCGAAGTCGTAGGCGAGGATACGCCGCACAAGCATTCAAACAAATATGAGGCTTGGGGCGTAATAGCCTTGTTGTCTCTTGTTGTCTGGGTTATCTGCCTGACGTATTTTGCTTTCAATAACCAATCGGTCAACGGCTTGTTAGCCCTTGGCGGCTCTACCGCATTGTTCTTCCTGTCTATTGGACAAATGGTGCTTACAAGTTCCGAAGAACTGAATGGCGAAGCTATTTAGCCGTTTCCCACTTTTCCCAACACTTCCTCAAAACGTTTTAACGCATCTTCCTTAGATACTGCCGGGGCTGCTTTCGTATGCTCCGGCTTTTTCTTCTCCCATGGAAAGGGTAGAAGTCCGTGGGGCGTTAGCCCTTTCTTTGCATACGGCTGTATGGTTATCGCCGCAAGCATACGCATACGTTCCCAACTGTCTTGATACTGCGCCGTCCGCTCCTCGCTGTATGCCTTGTATATGTGGCTGAACTCCTCGGGCGTGAGGGCGCAAAAATCATTGTAGGGCAAACCGATGTTGCCAACGGCTATGCCCAGAATGTCGAAGATGCCTAACTTTTTTTTTCGCCCTCCGTGTCGGTGTCCTCGGGTGCCTGGTCTGCCGTGGCGTTCACGGTGTCCGTCCACTTGTTGAGGTCTTCGGGCGTGAGGCTGTCGGCAAAGTCCATAAGCGACATATCGAACTTTACGCCATCGTGCTTACAGGCTGACGCCACGCAACAAAACAGATAGGCGCACATATCCGATAGGCTGTTGCCTAATTCCGTCACCTCCTTGCCGGTTTCTTTCTTAAAGCGAAGCATAGCCCCCATAGTCTGCCTACAGGGGTATGCCTTGCCGTTGATCATGATTTCAATCTTTGGCATAAATCAACAATTAACTAATAATTCAACAAATCAAACATTTATATTAAAAACAATATGGCCTTTATTCCATGTGGGCGTTACTTGCTCACTGCCTTGCCGGTGTCGGTTGCCTGCGTCGCTGCCGCATCCTTGCCCGGGTAGGTCTCAGGCTCGCCGGCGTTCTCCAAAGACACGCTGTAAGTAGCATCGTCCTGCGCCGGGCTTGTCTCCTCCAATGAGGCGATAACAAAGTTACCCTTTACATAAGGTTTCGTGTCGCCGCCTCGCTTGAATGCCTCAACCTCCACACTTGCGCCCTTGCCCCAAAGTGGTGCAATCTGCTCGTGTCCGTTCTCGGTCTCGCCATAGAAGCGCAAACCCTCGGCACTAATAGAGATAGACAAACCAGTCACTCCCTTGTCCTTCCAAAGTCCGCTGCTCTTGGCGGCACTCGCTACAGGCTTAACGGCACGGTCTTTTGTCTCGCTGTTGAAAGTGAGGGTGTGGCTTGTGCAATGTCCCACCGCCTTGCCTCCAACCTTAAGCAAAAGGTCACTACCATTGATATATCCAGTATCTTCCATAACTATAAAAACTAAATGGTTCTAAATTACTTAAATTCTGACTTGATAAACAAGCTGCTGCACAAAAGCATCATCCTCGTAGCCCTCCTCGCTGTCGGCAAGCGTACAACTGCGCATCTTCACGCCGTCGTGTTCTCCGCTTGCGTAGTCGAGTGCCTGGCGCACCGCCTCGGCAAGTTCCACGCCATCGGCATACTTTGCCGTATAGCAAACCACCTCCATAGTCACGGTGTCGGCTCCCGGCGTTCCCTGCTTAGTGGGATTGTGTGCCAATGCCGCACGGCGATATAATATATAAGGTAGCTGGGCGTTGTCTATCACGATGGGGAAAACCTTGTTTGTTCTCCGCTTCACTTCCTCGTTAGATAGAAGAATATCGCGAATAATGCTGCCCGCACTTAATGATGTCTTTTTCTGTGCCATAGCTATATTTTATAAAAGTCCCTGCTTTCTTGCCGCCTTTTCCACGTTGTTCTGCAAGTTGTTGAAAAGGTTGGTTTCCACGCTGTCGGCTGTCTGCTGCTCCGTCTTGGCGAGAAAAGCGTAACGCTTCATCTTGCCGCGGCTCGCACCGCCTCGTAGATACTGCCTTATTTTCTTGCCCGTGAACCTGCTTTTACCGAAAAACGATGAAATACGCCGTCCCACATGTCTTTGGCGTGTTCCGTCCTCTGCCCACATCAAAACAGGCTTTTCCATGTTCTGACGGTTGAGGTGGATGCCCTTGCGCCTACCATGCGGTTTAACGCTTACCATGAAGCCCAGGCCGTAGCGATCGGGGTAGGTACGCACATAGATGCCGCTTGAAAGACTGCGCTTTGTGCCACTGCCAATGCCGCTTTGTCCCAGATTGGAGACTGCCGCCTTTTTCAGGCGGTTGCCCTCCCTGCGCATGGCACTCCGCATAGCCTTGCGTTGGTCTTTCACGTCGAGTGCCTTGTAAACATCGGCAAACGGCTTGTTGATGTCGGTAACGGTTTCTTTCATCGTTCTGGCTGCATATACATTAAGAAAACAGACTATTGCAAAATCTGACTATTCGTTTACTCGTTCACAAACTAAAGTGTTCATACCTCTATCTATGTTTGGGATGATGGCAACCACCGTATAAAGATAGCCGCCCAACTGCTGCACCCTCCAGTTTTCTTTGACCGGGTGTGCGTCCCTTACATTAAATTCGGCTCGATAGTCGGGGAAATGTTCGCCCACTTCCTCGCTACGGTTTCCACTCTGCTTCTTCCTCTCTGCCCACACTGTACGTATAGGCTCGTAGGTTGTCGCTTCCTCGCCGTAGTCGTTTGTTGTCGCCGTAGGCTTCAACAACTGCAAACGATATTTCATTTCTCCTGCTCTCATTCCGCTAATTTCCGATAGGGTTTAATTAAGGCTTGTAGCGAATCAGGCACGGCGTGCATCTGCACGTTACTCACACTTTCACGCTGATTATACCAATGTGCGCCCAACATCATTATAGCGTGTTTTATGGGGGTAGGTACATCATGTCCATTACCCATCTGCGCCAATTCCTCTTGGGTTCTATTGGTCGCCGTGATAACTGCGCTTTCTGCTGTATCTAATAGATGCTGCAAATACTCGTCATCATCGGCGAAATCATCAGCCCTTACGTGCTTTTTGAAAAGTGCCAAACTCACTACTGCCATAACGTTATAACTTTAAATTGTGATTACTTAACCCTTGGTGCCTGCTGCCGCTGCCACTGCCGGGTCCTTAGACAACATGGCAAACGCCTCCTCACGCAATGTGGTAATAGCGTAGTCGGCATTGAGCACGAAGTCGATAGAGTTCTTACGTGCGAGTGTATAAGGGTCGATGATGATAGACATTTCACCAAACAAGCCCTGTGGGGCATACTTGAATGAACCGAACAATACCGAACCCTCAGCTACGTATGAGCTACAGAATACCGGTACACCCGAAATCTTACCGTTCTCATCAACGATAGCCTGGTTTGCACCGCTCCACTTTGGCGTACCCTCCAAAAGTGCCTTTGTGGTCTCTGTCATTACGTAGCAAAGTCCCTCCGGCATGATGTTGGCACCCAAAACAATGCCCTTGAGTGCAAGAAGCTCGGCGAGGGTAGGTGCTTCGCCCTTATAGGTCTTCTTGTTAGCTGCCTTGAGGTTGACGAATGGACCTACAAGATTGGTAGCCTTTTCCACCTTTGTGGTGCTGAACATGATTTTGTTCATAAGGGCGGCTGCCGCAACTGGCATATACTGGGTACATACAAGCTGCAAAAGGTCGTCGGTCTCGTTGAGTGCCTCACGTGTGATAGGCACGGCCACACCGATACGCTCAGGCTTTGCCAAAAGCTTGCTTGCCTCGATTTTGGTATCACCCAGTTCCACGCCCTCATCATTGATGGTAGCGGCGAATGTCTCGATTACAGGCCACTGATAGTTGCCTTTCAGTCCGGTGAGCAATGGCGAACCGATTGCCGAAAGAATGGTTTTTGCGTACAATGGTTCTACGATGTCGCCCATGGTGACCGGTGACGGATTGGTAGAACTGCCAGGGTTGAGATAACCCGAAGTGTTGCCGCCGAAGTCAGAAGCCACGGCGCGGCTGATCTTCAACTCAAAACGCTGTCCGGTCTTGACACACTCGCGCATCTGCTTGTTTACTTCCTCGATGTCCTCACGGCGCATAACCTCTAATGTAGGGGTAGCCGCCTTGATCTTCATTTCGAGGATGTCCATTTCACGGTAAAGGGCTTTACGCTCTCCCTTTTCCGCATCGGTGAAGTCTTCGCGCTCCTTGTCGTTCTCCAGGCCCTGCGCAATTTCTGCGAGGCGGTTTTTGATTACGTCCATGCGCTCGTAGGCTTCACGAAAATTAAACTTTTCCTTTTTCATCTGTCAATGATTAAAATTATTAACTAAAATATATATAGAAGCCGCCTCTACAGATTGCGGCCAACACTTGCTATACGCTCGCGCACCTCATTGATACGTTCACGCTTCTTGCTCTCGTCTATCTGCTTGGGTTTCGGCTGCTGCTCAAACTTGATGCCTGCCGCTTCCACCTCACGTTTGCTTACGTCGGTCTGCTCGTAGGCTGGATCGGTGGTAATGGTGAAGTCGTAAACGTTGTCAATACGCTTCACGTGGCGCAAAAGAATATCCTCGCCGTCGTCGCCTTTCTCGTCCAGACGCTCGTAGCTCACGGCGTTCTCGCTGTCGCCCTCATCGGTGGAATAGATGAATGAGCACCCGGCAATATCGCCACGGCTTACCAGTTCCAAAGCCTTGTCGCCGTCAACCGTGTGCGGCATTTCTGCCCAGAACTTAACGCCCACCTTGTCAACCTCGTAGCTTAAGGTACCATTGCCCTTGTTGCTGCGTGCCAAAACCAACTGGCGGTCGTGGAACATGGTAAGTTTGATGTCCTGCTTATCCAGCATCTCGCGTGTCACGCACCCAGGTTCCAGCACCTCGTAATAGTTGTTCCACCAATCACATAAAAGGCGGCTACGTACACCGAACTTCAGCGCATAGCCCTCAATCGTGCGGCTTTCCGCTCCGTCGGTAGCCTCACGAATGCGAAGCCCCGACACAATAGCTATTGTTCTTTTCTTTTTCATTCTCCGTTGTTTTTATCGTTGTTGTCATTTCCCTTTGCAGCTGCGCCCGATAGCTTTTCACTGCCCAGCGGTGCAAGATTGGTAGAAAGATAAACCGTATCGCCTCCGTCGATGGTAGGTTGGTTTTCCATCCTGCGCCAATCGTTCACGGTGTAAATGCCGCTCTCGATCGTCTTTTTCTGATAGTCGGCGAGTGACTGCAAATCCATTGAGTAAACACCCCGGCGGTCAAACAGAAAACGGCGTTTGCAGCACAAAGACCGCGGTATCAGCTTTCGGGTCAGTTCGCATTCTATACGCTTCAATATCGGGTTGAGCGTGTTGGAAAGAAAAGCCACGTTTGCCATTTCGGCACTTTTGTAGTTGCTGCTCGTATCATCGAACACGAAAGACGGGTGAACGCCAAAGAAACGGCATATCTCGCGCACCGTAAACTTTCGGCTCTCCAAAAACTGCATATCAGTAGAAGAAAGCGAAATTTGCTTAAAGTCCACCTGCCCCGGCAAACTTACTATGCGCTCGCCCCGGCTGAAACGGCTATCCACGCTTTCGGCGGTCTTCTCCAGTTCCTTGTCCTGGTACTCGCCAAATCCCGTAGTGGTCTTGTCGTTGCTGATAATGCCGCGAACACTGCCGCCATTGGTGAACCGGTTCTCCGTCTCCGCATCTCCTGCCGTGGCAATATCCATCGTGCGCCTTGCGTGGGTTAATACGCTTTCGCCCCTGCGCCCGTCTGAGGAATGCAAGTAAAGGTGTATGATGTCCTTTTCCTCGAATGCGCCGAACACTCCATTATAGGCATCGGCTATGTAGTAACGGCTGTTCAGCGGGTCGTGGGTCACGGTGTGAGGTCGGCAAAGCACTAAGTCGGTCAACTCTCCCAGTACATAGCGTGGGTAGATGTAGGCATTTCCCTCAATGAGCATCAGGCGCACCGCCATCGTCCAGAAGTCAAACGCCGACATTTCGGGTTGAGGCTGCACGGTCAGAAGATAATGCAGATCACTTGCCGTGTCTTCCTGATAGCGTCCATCCCTGCACCGCATGTACTGCAAACGTAGGCTCGCCACGCTCTCGCTTAGAAGCGTCACGCACCGATATACCGCTGCAACCGTCATGGCATCACCGCCCCAGGCTGAAAACACCGCCACGCCGCCACCAGTCCTTACGGTGGTAGGGCGCGCGGTGCCGGCTGTGTCAGCACCTGTTGCCTCACGGCTGAAAAATCGTTTTATGTTATTCCAAAATGTTGCCATCCGTCGTTTCATACAAAACCGCCAAAGCTACGGCAATTTGAATGCTGTCAACTATCTTACTGTTTTCGCTCCGGCGGTGTTCTGTCCTTTAATTATGAGTAAAAAATCCGAGGCTCCCACGCCAAACGGCTAATGAGCCGCTACAAAAATACAATCGTATTTTGCAAAATCCAAATGCCGTTTGGCGCATCGTGGCACACGTTGGCGCAACGTGGTAAAATTATTAGTTTTTTAAGAAAATAGTTTTTGGCTGTTAGGCTAAAAGGCACAAAAAAGCCGCATCGGGCGTTAACCCGACACGGCTAAAGATAACGCCCTAACGGCGTTTATATAAAGTGAACTTGAAAACGTAGCGTGTGAAATTCAATATTAAGCAAACTGCACTGTGCTTAGATCCTTGCCAAAAGCGTGGATAGAGTCCATAATCTTCTTTACGGTCTTTGGCGACGGATTGCGACGCCCTGTAACGTAGTGGCTAAGCTGCTGTGGGTTTACACCCGTCAGACGTGACAAACCCGCCAAAGAAAGCACCTTTGAGTAATAGGCAAGAAATGACGCCATATCATAGCAATAGCACATTTCTACTTCTGTGAACTCCTTGCCCTCTTTTTCGTAGTAGCGTTTCATATCCGCATAACCATCCTCAAAGCATTTCTTAGCCTCTTCCACGGTCTTGCCCGTGCCTGTTATCAGATAGCTTAAATCGTCCGCATCGCTGTAAATGCTATACGTTCCGTCGCTTGCTCTTTCGATAACTGCCTTAACCTGTCTCATTGTTGTATCTCCTTAATGTTCTGTTTATAAATCTGTTTTGTAAAAGACGGGAGCTTAAATAAGCCCTGCCGCCTTTTTAATTGCTCTGAGCGTACCCGTTGCGACTTCCTCGCCACCGTGGTTGCTCATCTTAAACTCCTTGCCAGTCTTCGGACTGTACCAGATTGGGTGTCCTGCCATTTGCTTGTTTGTGTCGTAACACCCGATTTTTCTTAGTTTTCTTTCAAGTTCATTGTACTTCATTGCTTAATTAAATTTCACGCTGCAAAGATAATGATATTTATTTGAATATCAAAATAAATAGAGTGAAATGTTATTGATATTAATATCATTTAACGAAATAAGCCGCTACACCATTACGATGCAGCGGCTATGTATGTGGGTTTTGGTAATGTCGGGATCGTGTCCCTATGGCTTGTTGGTCACCGTCTTTATAACGGCATCCTCGGTGAGCCATTCAAGCGGATACATGGCATCAAGCAAACCGTGTATTCTCAACTCGTAGTCGGGTGGCAGTTCCTCCAACAACCATTTCACGTAGTCGCGTGTCTGCCTGATCGCATCACGGAACGTGTCGGCATTATATACCGGCATCCCGTCACGGTCTGTTATCACCAGACTTGTAACTTTCTTAGGCTTCTTGTATCTCATCGCAAACCTCCTTTCTGCAAAGTGGCATTTTTGATATCCACGAAGTTGCAGCCGTTCATAAGAAACTCAAGTGTGCCCTGCACGCATCTCAGTTTTGCTGCGTCGATGCTGTTCTCTGAGTCTATCATCTCCAATAGGGTATCTATGTAGTCGTAGACCTCTTCAATGTCGGCTGCCAATACACTTGCACGATACCAGTTGCTGTCAAGTATAACTGTACTCATCTGTTCTTCTGTATAACGTCTCATATCTTATTCTCCTTTATTCATTAAGTTCATTAAATTGTCTGTATCCATTCCCATCATCACGCCCATTGCCTTTACAAAACGCTGCATAAGGTCTGTTGGGGTCTGTGGCATCGTTGCCGCTGCTGCCGTCAGCTTGCCCTGCTGAGGCTGAGGCTTTGCCGTATCGGTCGGTGTCGGTGTCGGTGGGGTGGTAGGGGTCCTGTCCTCCTTTGCGTCCTTTGGATGCTGTGGCAATGCAAGCTGCTCACGGCTCAACCCTGTGTTGTTGCCGAATGCCGCCAATACCTGTTTGTGTACCTCGCTGCTGATGGACCACGTACGCTTACACATGAGGGCGAAGCCGCCAACTGTAATGTAATAGCATCTGTTGACTCTCTTGCAATTGGTCTTCTTCGCCCAATGTCCGACTTGATGAACATACGGCTTGGGCGGCTCGAATACTTGAACATACGCTGCACGCTGTCCATCACGTCGCCATGTCTGCGCCCTGTCAGTCTTGCCAACGTGCGTGAACTGATTACACGCTTGCCGTTCATTACCTCCACGATGCCGTCCTCTGTTGTGGTGGCTGGCTGCTCGGTGGTCTGTGGCTCGGCCTGGCCCTTTCTGCTCTTGGCTGGCGGCATAGCTGCCACGCGTGCATCAATCGCCGCCTCTTCTCGTTCCTCACGCTCCAGAAGCTTCTCGTACTCGATGGCTTCCTTTCTGTCGTGCTCCTCAATGGCTTTCGCCATCTGCTCGGCTCTTATCTTAGCCTCCATTTCGTTGAATGCCTTGATGTAAGCCTCTTTCCACTTCGCTGCCGTCTTTCCGGTAAAACCCATAACAAGAAACATGAAACCGTCACGGGTAATGTAATACATTGGCAACTGCTTTTTGATGTTGCCATTTTGGTAGTCGATTTTAGAAGCGTTAAAATTGACGGCTCTAAATTCTTCGCTGCAATCCAATGACTTAATAGCTTTCATTACGTTGTAGTGCTGTTTGCCGAAAACCTCCGCTACTCTCAAAGATGTAGTAACGGCGTGCTCGTTTTCTACTGCTACCAAACTTAACTCTTGGTCGGTGGGTGCAACCTGCACCACTTCCGTTACCTGCTCTACAGGATTTTGATCTGATACGTTACTTAACATAACAATTATGATTTGACAAAAACGAAAAAACCGCGCTACGTGCTGTCAGGTTCATAATTGCTGAGACCCCGGGGCATTTCTGCTACCCAACACGGCGCGGCTATCTCTTTATATAGAAATATCCTATTATACTTATTATGGCACGGATACAAAAATAGCCGCTACGTTACGGTGAACGGCGGCAACATCTGTACCGCAATTATGATTTGACACTGCGAAGATACATAAAAAAGTTTAAAGCACCAAAGATTTTCGGTAAAAAGTTACTTACTTATACCAAAATTTTGTATTTTTGCATTCTAATTACAAATTTTAAGTATAAAAAGCATGAAAAAGATATTATTTTTATTGCTTGCCGTTACGTTGTTCTGCTGCTGTTCATCAGACGATGGCGACGGCAACAACCTAAACGGCTTTGAAAAGTATGAGGGAACTTGGGGACCGGTGGTATATACGATTAAAGGCGAAGAACATTTATGCAATCCCGAATACCCGGATATAAATAATATTCCTCGCCTTATATTTCTAAAGTGGCATGACAATGAAATCATAATGCGTACCGAACACTATTATAAGGGCGAATGGAAACACGTTAGTGATAACTCCCTATTTTGGCACAATGGCGGTTTTTACAAAGTGAAGTTGGTTGGCTCTTCCACTGTAGAAATGGGCGAACCATATACCGATATAGTGCTATCTGGTGATATTTTACAACTGCAAAGCGATCCTGGTACAAAGTTTAAGAAAATAAAATAATAAACAAACCCCGATAAGTGATTGAACCTATCGGGGTTTGTTTTGTTAATTCGTTATTAACTATTGCCCTTTACCAATTCGGCGTATTCCAATACGTCGGGGCCTATCTCGTTAAGATGCTTGATTTCTTCCCAGTCTTTATTTAACTGTTCCTTTGGTGTATTCTCAAAATACGCCTTTAGGCTTTCATATATTCCTGCCATTGTCGTTTTGTGTTTAAGCGTCCATCTCCATAATTTTGAGAAAGTTTATTTTTGCCCTATTCTGTAAACCTTTCTCATGTGTGCGTCAATAAATCCGCATGATGCAACAAGCGGCAAAACCTTTGCTTCGTCTTCGGGTGTGAGGTGTCCCACACGTTCAGCCTTTACCGCTACGCTCTTTCTCGCTTTCATGGAAAAAAGCTGCGCACAGTCCAGACGGCTGTCTTTCTCCAACACTCCTTTGTAGTCGGTGGCTTTCAAAATGTACTGAAAGCGTTGCATATCCGGCACGTTCTCGTAAAAATCCAAATCCGAATTTATCAGGCAAAGCCCTATGGCATCGCCCTTTGAGTTCTTGCCGACAATAACAAAAAACTTCAACCTATCATCGTAGCCCTTGTTGAGTACCAAACCGTCGTTTCTGTCCATGTCCTGATAAACAATATCGCCCACGTTGAGGTCTGCGCCCGACTTTATGCGCCTGTCTTCCTGCATCTCGGCTTTGAGTGCCGCCAATGCTCCTTTAGCATCGTCTATCAACATGCCATTGACTCCTTGATAATTTGCACCTGGCGAATATGGTTTACCATTGCGTCCGACGCACCGCCTGCACGTGCAATGTCAATGAGTGTAAGCACGTCTTTCTGCGGATCGTCTTTCATACGCTCGCACACCGCTTTGTAAGCATCATCGTGCGACAACTCCGAAAGTCGCTTGGAGTCAACGCCGCCATATTGGGCTATCGTCTTATCCAATTCCTCTTTTTCCATGTCGGCTATATAGTCCATATCTGGTGCTGCCGTGGCATAAACCCTTTGGTTTTCGTCCACACGAATAGAAGAAGTAAAACCTTTGAGGTCTGCCGACTCGTCGCCGTTCTCTACCATCTTCACCACCTTGTAAGTGAGCGATGGAACGGGACCTAACTGACGTGCCTTAAACGTGTCCTCGGCAATGGTCAAACCATAGGTAGCCAAATACTCACGTTGTGCAAAATACATGATTTTGAACAACTTGATATAGTCCACGCCGTCTTTGAAGTGCTGCAATATATACAGTACAACCGCCGCTATCTTGTTTATCTGCTCTGGTGATTTCATTTTGTTATAACGTATTATTCCGCTGCAAAGATAATACTTTTTTCTGAAATAGCGGTTTCTTTGCTTGGTTAGTTACTTACTTATATGGTATTTTAACACAAAATGTCGTGGATTTGTCATAAAACCACCGCAAACGCCAAATTATCGGTACGGTAAACGACGATTTCCATACGGCAAACCGCCGATAACCGTACCGATAATCTCACGGCTCGCCCAGAGCATCCACTATCAAGCGCACTTGTGCCGGTGTAAAACTGCGGCTGCGCTCTGTGTAACCAATGGCGGCAAGCTGCTCCATAAGCCCAGGGTATAGGTGCGTCCATCGGCGGAATTTCTTCCACGCCGATTCGGGCATGATGCAATTACAGTACTTTGCCGCAAGTTCCATGCGGCCGTACTCCCTTATCTTGAAATTATCTTTGTTCTGTTCCATGGGTGCAAAAGTAAGGAAAACAAACGTGAAAATACAATTAATCGCTGCCTACAACAGACGGTAACAGGACACAACGGCACGCATCCGGATTCTTGCCAAAAATGGCTGCTATCTTTGTGGCGGCAATAGTGCCAAACAACCTTTTAAACGCAAAAAGTATGATACGTTACAAGAAGTACAAAAGCAATCAGACGGGCGTAACCAAAAACAAGTGGTACGGCCGTGCCGTTACCGAACTTATGGAGTTTGAGGAATTCGTAAAGCACATGGCAAACCATCACTGCGTGTTCGGTGAGTCCACAATCCGCGGCGTGCTGATCGAGATGCAGATTTGTATGCGTGAGCTGCTGTTGGAAGGCAAGGCGGTACGCCTCGATGACCTCGGCATCTTCCGCATTGGCCTGGAAACCTCCGCGGCTACCACCGCCAAGGAATTTACCGCCGACAACATCAAGGCTGTGCGCCTTAACCTCTATCTCGGCAAACGCTTCCGTGCTGCGGACCTCTACAAAGATGCCAAGTTCCGTGAGGCTGGCAAGTATGATGGCGGCGGCGACGATGGCGGCGAGACTGCCGACACCCACGATGAGGGCGGCAACACCAGTGGTGGCAATACCAGTGGCGACAACACCAGTGGCGGCAATATGTCGGACGGCGGCGGCTCTGCCGATGATTCAGCCTATGTTGATCTATAGTAATGGCTTCTGTAATCAGTGGCGAAATATCGTCAATAATGCCGTTTTTTGGCGTTTTGGCGGCATTTCGCCACTTTTCCGTATAGTTTTACCTCTCGTAGGTATAAAGTAGCCCTAACGTCATTAAAAGCGTTATCGCTCCATCTATCTTGCGGTATTGTGACACTTTGAGCGGTTTTTTATTCTCCAAATTGTCGGTATCTATTACGCAATTCTCCAAACAGAAAGCGTTAATAGGGTTGTTGTTAAACTCTATCTTTACCGGATCGCTCCATGCAAGCATCTCAAAACTTTCTACTGGTAGGTTAAAGTTTCCGTAGGTCTGACTAAATGGGGTTAGCACGTTCCTCGCTCCGACTGACTTTAAGATACTCGTTAGCTCCTGCGCCTTGTAAGCATCATAACCGATACGGATAATATTAACCAACTTACTGCGGCGTAATATGTCCTCGGTAATCATCGCCGTGTCTATCTTCTGACCTTTGCAGAAAATAAGATACCCTTTTTCGTTCCAAAGCCTATAAAGCTGCTCGTTTGGATGCCCTTTTAACGCTCCCTCCGGGAAATAGTAATCAGTATGCGTGTAAAACTGCTTTGTGCACGATAGATACACGGTATAAGATACGGCGCTGAAATCATCATGCACCGACAAATCAAACGCCACGGCACAATCGGGGCGGCCCTGCACCTGATCTATACAGAAATTGCCCAATAATTCTTTTGCCTTTTCGTGGGTAAACCACGTTTTTTCGTCGTTTATCGTGAAAATATTAAGCAATTTCGTGCGAAAAGCCAACATATTTTCGGCTGATAACTGGGCGGTCTGATACTCATTTTCGTAGTAGTCCGGTTGCACCGTGATACCCAAATGTGGCTGAACCTTTGCCCACGTCTCCGGGCTGTCCTCTGCATCGTCCACATCAGGCATGAAGATAGATGCAAACATGGTGTCGCTTTCCGCTTCGCCTCGTAGTACTGCCATCACTCCGTCAAGTTCGTGGGCAAATGGACCATCTACCACATCGCTTGCCGTTGTGATAATGATAGTTAGCGGCTCACGCCTTGGCCCCATTGATGTTGTCAATACGTTTTTGAGGTCTGCGCCGTTCTTGCCTGCCGTGTTTCGGGCTTGGGCGTACTCGTCCATTATCACCAATGAGGCAAACAAACCATCTTTGGTTTTGGCGTTGGCCGTCAAACATTGTATGAGGCTATCACGTCCACGGTCTTTGAAAGTAATCTTTTCACGATTAACTCTAAAGTGCTTTTCCTTGGGGTCAATATCAAACATGATGTTTCGTATCTCGTCAAAGCATATTTTCGCCTGATCATAGCTATTTGCGCCTACGTATGCCTGGGCATTGTTATCGCCGAAAAGCATATCATAAACCGCCAAAGCTGCGCACGATGTCGTTTTGCTGAACTTTCGGGGCACGAATAGGTAGGCGGTACGTATCAGTCTGCGCCCATCTTCTCGGGCAAAGCCGTAGATATTGGCAAACTGGTAGGCTTGCACCGGGGTTAGCTTATAGCGTGTGCGCCCTCGGATGCCGCTAAACCGCAAAGCCTCGTAGAACTTGAAAAAACGCTTTACTCGCTTGGGCTTCCAATCGTACTTATCAAGCATCTGCAAAAAGCGTCTTACTCCCAATATCTCATACAGGTTGTGTGCGTCTGGGTGGTCTATCACTCCAAACACATAATCGCCGATACGCTTATCTGTTTCAATAAGCGCACGGCGGTAGCGGTCGGCGTATGTACTGCGCCCCTGCCGCAACTGCTCCGATACCTCGGCTTTCAGTTGTCGAAATCTTCCTTTTTCTTCTTCTGTCATTAGTCGTCGCCCTCCTGCATCGCTGCCATAAAGTCGTTAAAACTATCGTTGTCGCTCTTTCGTTCCTTGCTCTCGGTGTTCATGCCCAAAGCCCTTAACGCTTTCTGTCCCTGCTGCAACAACTCAATATATAGCTTTTCTTTCGGGTCGATCGTCTTGCGCTCGTTACCCTCCCGGCTATACTCCACGTTTACGGCCTGGTGTCCGTCTGCCATGATCTCATCGCCCAAAATGTCGGCACGTACCAACAACTTAGCCGTAATATCTACTTGGTATGTAAGTTCGGCGGTATATTTGCCTTGCTTCTTTAGCAACTTCACGATATACGCTTTCTTACTCTTAATCTTGGCGGCTATCTTCTTGTTGTCTTCCTCTGTGGATGGCTCCGGCAAAGTCTGGCTAACTGGCAATGGGTCGGCGGTCTTCGGCTGCGCCTTATCGCTGTAACCTCGCTTCTTGCCCTTGGTCTTCAGGTAGAAGATAATAGCCGTTGTGTCGTTGGCATTTATCGACTGCATCAACTTGCTTTCGACAAAATCTACCTGCGTCTCGGTGATCTCGTCCACTTTCTCCTTAAACTCTGGGTCTGCGTTGTACCATCGGTAATAAGTACTGCGCCCTATGCCTATCGCCTCGCACGCTGTGGCTATGATGCCGTAGCCCTGCGCCAAAGCCTCCAAAAACTTTTGTTTCTTTTCTTCCATGCTGCGTTACTTTTCAAATGAGCGGATGCCGTCGAAGTAGTCTTTGTAAAACTCAAACAGTCCCTTATCAACTGTTATACTTCCCTGCTCCGTTCTTGGGTTAGTGTTAATGTTTGCGCTTGTCTGTATGCCGAAATAAAAGCCCTCGTCGTAGTTGCACCCTGCATATATCTTGCTGTGGTTCTTGAATACTGCGGCACGTCCTACCTCTGGGTGGTCCTGATAGAACTTTTGTACCATCTGCCATTCAATCTTATAGCTGCCCGGGAATATCTCGCCCAAATACATATCAAGTTTCTTAATGCGCCCTTGCTCGTACCATTGCCGTACCTGCAAAATATCCTCTGCCGCCATGCACCATGTCGATAGTAAACAGTAGTCCAAATCATGCTGATTAAGCACCACTTTCAGGTAACTAAGGCTATCCACGTCCCCGGCGGTGATAAAATTGTAGGTGGTATGGTCTTGCAACTTGACGTACTGCATTGCCTCCAATAACTTGACCTCGCTAAATGCCCGGCGGTACTCGTAGCGTTGCGACAACTCGGTACACTCCTTTGTACGTCTGTGCGCTCGCTTTGCCTGGGCGGTTGTTTCGGCTGTGGTTTCTTCCGGCTCCACCTCATCGGGTGGGGGGGCTTGGGTCTGACCTGCGCCAAAGCTGCCAAATCCAAAGCCTGTGCCATCTTGGTTTCCAAACTTCATAAATCTTGCTTTTTAATATTAACCTACGCACGTGGGCGTTTTTATATCGTGCCAACTATGTCGGGGCTTTGCATCTGGGCAAAATCCCCCACGGCCCAAAAATCGGCTCACGTGTGGAAAAGGGGGTTGGTGAGGTTTAACCGGGGGTGTACCCCATTTAAAAAATAGGCCCCCGGGTCTCACCTTACAACCTCATTTCAAAAATTTATTCACAAATCTTTTCAGGTGCTCTTTGGCTCTGTTCTTTGCTTGAACTTTGCCACACCTGCCCATATCCGTATGTACCTTAACGTGGCATTCGTGGCATAGGGCTTTGAGGTTAAAGTAATCAAACATCAGGCGTTCTTTTTCCTGCCTTGTTAGTCCATCCTCAACCGGGATAACGTGGTGTACCTCGGTAGCTGCTGCCACTCTGCCCAATTCCTCGCACCTCTCACATAGTGGTGTATCGTTGAGTTTGTCACGTCTCAATCGTAACCACTTGGCCGTATGTATCAGCCTTATGTAATCTTTATCCTTTGCCATACTCTAATATTCGTCTTTGATAGTTATTGTTGTGTGATACTTCCTTACCAAATAGTTGAGGCTATCCAACAAAGATTGCTGTACGCCCTGCTTACCGCTTAGTGCCGTGTTGGCTCTCTCATCTACGGTGTTGGCACAAATCAACTTATACACCTGTACTGGGTGCTGCTGCCCTTGTCGGTGTAATCGTGCGTTGGCTTGTTGGTATAACTCCAGATTCCAACCTGTGCCAAACCATACGATATAGTGCCCACCTTGCTGCATATTCAAGCCAAACGCCGTGCTCATAGGGTGGGCTAATAGTACGTCTATCTTTCCGGCGTTCCATTCTCTCAACTCCTTTTCGCCCTCGTATGACTTGACGGTATAGCCTTTCAGTTTCTTGGTGATACGTGTTACATCGTGCTTGAACTGATAGAAGACTAACACATGATTGCCGTTTGCAGCTTCCACGATCTCGGCTAACTTATCCAACTTCTCATCGTGTATTTCGTGTACGTCCTTTGCCTCATCGTATATTGCACCGTTGGCAAACTGGCTTAACTTATTCATTAGCCCGGCGGCACTATTCGCTAAGATATTGGCATTTTCTCCGGTATGCAATTCGGTAAACTCCAAAACCTTTTCTTTCTCAAACTTGTTGTATGCCTCCATCACCTTTGGCGACAAAGTAAGTTTGGCTTCGTGGGTGATCATGTCCGGCAACTGCAAATAGTCCTTTGCTTGCATTGATAGACAAATATCAGAAATCTTGTTTTTGATGATGTCCTCACACCCTTTTTTGATGTCGCAACGTACTATTACGTTGTTCCACTTGTGGGTCTCAAAGTAGGTTTCACGATACTTCGTTACGCTCTTGCCCAAACGCTCGCCCATGTCTATACAGTACATTTGTGCCCATAGGTCTATCAGTCCGTTAGGTGCTGGCGTTCCTGTAAGTCCGATAACTCGATTAACCGTTGGTATGGCTGTACGCATCGCCTTAAATCGGTTTGACTTAGAAGACTTGAAACTCGTCAGCTCATCAATCACCAACACATCAAATGGCAACTGACCGCCGTACTTTCCGACTAACCAAACAAAGCTATCACGTCCGATAACGTAGATGTCCGCTTTAGATGCCAATGCCAAATTACGCTGCTTCTCTGTGCCCATCACCTTTGCCACTTTCAGGCTTTGCAGATGATCCCACTTTTTTGCCTCGGTAGTCCATGTTGTTTCAGCTACCTTTTTCGGTGCTACAACCAAAGTACGGCCTACCTCGCAATCATCCATCAATTGTTGCACGGCTGTAAGTGTGCTTACCGTCTTACCTAAACCCATATCGAGAAACAAACCGCATCGTGGGTGGTCTAATATCCACTGCATCGCTGTTTTCTGGTAATCGTATGGTCTGTACTTCATTGTTCTGCCCTCCAAACTTTAATTAACTCGTCGATCGTCTGTTTGTTGTCGATTGTATAGACTTCGTGGCCCATGCTTACCAACTCATTTTGTCTTATGGTTTGTATCTTCGTTGGCTTCTTGCCTTTACTTTTCAACTCCACCCAAACAACCTTACCACCATGTAGGCATACCACTCTATCAGGATAACCCACCATGTTTGCATTTGAGTATTTGAGGCAAATGCCGCCAATGGCTTTCACCTCTTGCACCAAATATTTTTCTATCGCCTTTTCCGATACCTCGGCGTGGCGTGTTATTGCTTCCAACTTCTTCATATTTTCAACTTTCACCCTGTAAACATTCAATTTTCAACTTTTCTATATACGTGTACGTATGTGGGTAAATATATAGTTTATATAGGTATATAGTATATATAACACTACTATTCTACTTATACTATATTTTATTGTTTACATTGTTTACATATATAGTTATATATTGATATTCAGTACTTTAGACGTAAACAAAGGTGTAAACAAAGGTGTAAACAAATAAACTATCTATTGTTTTTGTTTACTTTTACTTTTTTGTTGTTTCTGCCTTTATAGCCCTGTAAACAACTTCGTTTACATTTTCTTTGTTTACGTCGTCACTACCTTATAGGTCGCTTTCGCCGTCTTCCTTTGGTCTGCTAAATGCCCTTTGTGTTCCATATATCGGAAATCTTGCAGACGATAATTTTAGCCAACCTAAATCATCCAATACCTTATTAACCCTACGTGCTTCGTATTTATACCCTTTATCTGAAATGTTGATGCCCATCATTTCGCAAAGAAATTCAGCGGCACACACCTTGGTACGTATTTCTACGCCTGTTTCGTCCAATGGGTCGGGGTTCTTGATATATGCCCGGCGGCGGTTTAAGTCCCACGTATTCCAGTCGGTCGGTAGCTTCATATCCAAAAACTCCTGTACTAAACCCTGTAATGGGTCGTCGCAATTGTCGTTAAACTGCTGCTGTCGTTTCTTGGCTGCTTCCTCCAGACTATCCGACAAAGCCAATTTCTCACCGTCCTTATAGCGTTGCACGGCTTCTGCCCACAACTGGTTACGATCGGCTTGCAAAGCTGCTCTGAAATCGGGGTACTTTCTGTACTTAGCATCAACCTCAATTACCCAAAAGCGGCGGTTTCCGGTCTCACCCTTTAAGAAATATGTTTCGTTGGTCGTGCCACAAAAAACACATTGTCTTGGGTGGGATTCCATCACACTACCATACGCTGGGCGGTACATATCATTCTGACGGCTTATGTAGGCTTTTACCTGCTCAACGTCTGACCGCTTGATACTGCCCAACTCCGGTAACTCGATAACCCAACCGTTCCGGGCTTGCTCCATACCTTTTGTACCCTCCATCGTTACCAAACTATCGCTAAACCAATCGCCACCCATCACATTGAAAAGCGTCGATTTACCGATACCCTCGGCTCCGGCGATAATTAAGCAATAATCATACTTGCACCCTGGGTTCATCACTCGGGCTACCGCCGCCGTAAAGTGCTTACGTGTCATAGCTCTGTTTAGCTCGTTGTCTTCTGCCCCTACGTAGTCGATAATCAGGCGGTCTAATCTTGGCACGCCATCCCATTTAAGACTATTGAGGTAATCACGTATCGGGTGTACTCTGTGACGTGTAACGACCGCCACCAAAGCATCTTTGATTTTGTCCTTTCCAGTTACTCCGTACTTCTCATCTAAGTAGATTCTTAGATTTGCATCATCAGTATTTCCCCATTGTGTTGCCTCGGCGTTCCACGGCAAACCACCTGTTATGTAATTAAACCCATTAAACAGATTTTGCCATATATGGTTTTTCAACCTTGGGTCGTTCTCCAGAATAGCAATAATATTGCTTGCCGTTGATTTGATACTGCCTTTCTTGTCAAAATCTAATTCAGCCATCCACTTATCTGTATTTTCAGATACTGCGCTGTCTCCGGCTTCCTCTGCTTCGATGTCGGCAAAATCATCATCGGCCTGGCCCTGTCGTTCCTTAGTAAGTAAGATTCTTACTTTTTTGTCCTTGGCTACGAAATCCTGCATTTTTAGGTACGACGGCAAACGTGTGTTATCTGTTATCTTCGTGCCCTCATCCTGCACACCAAATAAATGTATTCGGCAAAGGTCGAAAGCGTTGCAAAGCTGCTTACTCGCCGGGTCTGTTTCGTGGTTACTGTATGCAAACTTACCCTCATAGCAAACCAAACCTGCCGCCACGCTACCATTAATATAGGTATATCGCCCATCGTGGGCGGTCTTCTCGTACACATCAGGTAGAAACGTGTCGATTGCATCCTCTATTGAATAGGCACGGCAAAAAGCACCAATTAAGCCGGGCTTTTCTGTCGGATCACCTACTTTTTTCAATTCGTGTACGATGATGTCACCCTCTCGGCTCGATACTGGCCATAGTGCCACATCTTTATAGTCGTGATACTGTTTTAAGAACTCATCAACGTTGCACGCCTTGCCGTCTTGGTACTCAAACACATATTCGCCGTCTCTGCTTGTGGATGGATAATAAAACAATCTCGCTAACTGATAGGTGGTATCGTCGAACACCTCAATATTCAGTTTGCTTGCTATCATCCTGCAAAGCGGCTCGTACTCATCTGGGCGTACCTGACGGCTCAATGGGAACACCAAACGAAAGCGTGGGTTTTCCGGTGTGTGCTTGTGCGTGCTGTATAGCATCGCCGCAAAGTCAAAGTTTAGTGTGAACTCATCCCAAAGGTCGGGTGTACCGTAGTCAATATCAAGTGTGGCAATACTTCGCCACATCACGTTAGCGGTTTTTCGTGTTCCTCCCGATAGGTAGCCCCCGACAAAACCGCCCACGTCCTTGATACTGCTTTGCTCCTCCCTGCTCATCTTGGCGTACTCGCTTACGCTTTCCGTGGTTCGCTTCGTTTCGCTGCATCGCTCAACCAACTTCGCCCATGTGGTCGCTTTGTTCTTCCACTTCTTCGCTATACGGCTATGGGCTGTTGCTATGTCGATCGGGAAATCATTGTTTAACTTTATCTGTGCCATACGTCAATCTTTCTAAAGATTCATACGATAACTTATCTAAGATACCCTTAAAGTACTTAGCATCTTCCTCGTTGCTTGCCTTGATAGTAACCGGGCACACACCGATTTTGCCTATTGGTGGGTGTACCACTAATATGAAAGGTCGTGGCTCATCGTCCAACTGCTCGAAAAGGTATTTTAGGTTGCTTGCCCTAATAACCTTAAACCTTATGTATTTGAAATCTTCTGCCATATTGTTTTACTTTTTAAGATGATCGGGTAAAAACGAAAGTATATGCTTTATAACCTCTACCGTCCAACCATTGCCCAACATACGGTACTGTTGTGTTTCTGATACTTCCCATTTATACCACTCTGGTATAGTTTGCAGTCGGGCGCACTCTGTCGGCGTTAATCGCCTGACTTGCAGCCCCCCCCACTAAGGCGTTAATCGTCTGCCCTCCGTGTCCATTCATCAAAGCCGGGCTTTTGCCATCAGCTGCATAAACTCGGTTTTGTTGGTATGGCTGCGTGCCTCCACTTTCACGGCTCGGGTTTATCTGCTTGATTCCGTCTTTTGGCTTGCTCACTAATAAATTATTTTGTTGCCACGAATTAGCGGATAACGTAGGCGACTTTTCGGTATTGATAGCACCTTTGTTTTTGCCACGTGGTCGTTGCATTATCAAATTATCTTTTGCCACTGTCGTTAAACAATTGGTCTTACCGGGGTTCGGGCTTTCCTCAAAGTGTTGTGGCTCGCCTCGGTATGATCTGCCCCTTTGGGCTACACAAATTAAGTCTTTCACACTACGCCTCCCCCCCCCACTGTCAATGTACACATTTTGTCTGTTTCCTTATGGAAAATAGCCTTAAAGCCGTTGCCGTGTTCCTCCTGACGTTTGTTATATGCTAATAACTTTTCTACATATTCAGGACTAAGGAAATATTTTTCATCGACTTCATCCTGCAAGATGTCTTTTATAAATATGCGTCGGTCTGTCGGCTGTGGTATTGCGCTTTGAGGTAAACCGAATAAATCACACTGCGCCAATTTGATGTTAGTCCAATAGATACGTTTTCTAACTTGTGCCGATACCAAAGCACTATTTATATGAACGCCTACGATACCCAAAGCCTCATTAATAACCGCCTCCCATCGCTTGCCCATTTCAACATTTTCAAGCATAAATAAGATGTTTGGGTTTGCCTCTCGTAGCTCGTTAAGTATTCTGACGTACTCCCAAAATAAGTAACTTTGCCCCTCAAACTCAAAGCCCTGTTGTTTTAATTCCAGATACCTTGTTAAGGTCTCGATTTGTTCTTTGCTTTTGATACTCATTCCTGCACGTTTTCCGGCAAAACTAAAACACTGGCATGGGCTGCCACCTATCAGCAAATCAATTTTGCCCAAACTCTTAGCGTCCACTTGTCTAACATCGCCTAACTGCACGGTGTCGGGAAAATTCGCCATCGTGTTTTGGATTGCAAACTTATCTATTTCGCTTGCGTAGTATTTATCAATCGTTACGCCCAATTCCTTTAACGCAATTTGTCCGCAACTCATGCCGTCGAATAAAGAAAGAATAACCATATTATAAGTACCAAATCTTAAAATACCGCCAATCTATGCAACCGGCGCACTGCTCGCAAACTTCACACTCTGATAGCTTACAAACTCCGTAGCCGGGTTTGTCTTCATCAGGATCGTATGATAGGCACGTTTTGCAGTACATCTTTTTCATAATTGGCGGTATATGTGAATAATGGCACGGCTTTCGCCGTGCTTAAAGATTAAAAACTAAAATATTAAGGGCTAAAAAATAAATGCTGACACTGCCCTAACTCTGCTCGTGCCGCTGGCCTTAGTGCTCCAACTGTACGTCGGCCCGTCGTAGAGGTACAGATGCCACGCGCCGGTCGCACTGATCTCGGTAGAAGTCCAATACCAACGGTCTTGCAGTTTATCGCCCTTGGCAAACTCCAAAGCTGCATTGATAGCCTTTTTGTTGATAAAGATACGGTACAACTCGCCTAAAGATGGTATGTACCAATCATCGGCTAACTTAATCTTTGGATTCAGGATACTACGCAAATGGTTGGTGTTTCTCGCTCCGTCCATGTCTGCTACCGCATCGTCGTACTTGTCGATATAATAATCTTGGTCGGCTTTTAGATTGCTGTTGCTCTTTGTGGTTAGTGTGATACTATCGCCGTTAGCTTCATCGTGCAAAGCTATCTTAATACCAAAGCCACCCATCTTCAAACCGATAGCCACTACCTCGCTATCCATGTTGTCGTCTTTGGTGTACTCCAGTTCAAACAAAGTTGCTTTGCCGTCGGCGTGTATCAAATAGATTCCGTCCTCTATGCCGGATTTTGGTAACTGCGCCTGTACTGGCTTTTCGTCCTTACCCATCACAAAGGTATTGGCTTTCTCCGCATCTTCCACGTTGCCACACCATTGTAATAACTCGTATCTGAATTGCTGCACGTCTGATAGTGCCTTACTTGTCTGTATCTCCATTTTGTATATGCTTTATATTGTTTAATCTTTTAAATAATATGGGGTGGTGTACCCTGCACCTTTGAGCGGCAAATCTTTGCACCACGGTATAGGCTCACTAAACAAAGCCTCAACCATCGGTAACGCCTGGTCTTTCGTAGCCTCAACGATGATCTCATCGTGTATATGGAAAACTACGTTTAACCCTCGTTGCTCGGCTCTAAGTATCACACAACCCAATATGTCACGTGCCGTAGCCTGTACGATGTTCTCGGTTAGCTTACCGCCGTAGGTTCTCAATTTTCCCCACTTCTTCGTTTTTTGGTCCAAACCCTCATATTCGATAATTTCGTGGTCGCCTCGCCAACCGTCGTTTGTTTCGATTCCAACCTCTGTACGTGGGTAACAAATAGTCCTGCCACTTGGTAGGGTAATTAGTAACATACCCCAACGATAACCGATTACGATACCTTGTTGTATTGGTATGCTTCGCCCTGTCTTAATGGCTGTGATAGCTGCCTTTTCAACGGTACGCCATAACTTAACGATATGTGGGTTACTGTCTCGCCACTTGTTTACGATGTCTTTTTCCTCGGATTCTGTTAAACCTAACTTCTTACCGCCCATCGCTTCCAATGCTGATACACCACCGCCATAGCCCAGGCCCAAAACGGCTACTTTGCCTTTCGGTCTCAAATCTCCGTTGGGGCCGTGCTTCTGAACTGGTACACCAAACATTTTGCTTGCCGTCTCACAATAGATGTCATGCCCTTGCCTGAAAGCGTCCAACACCCATGTTTCTCCGGCTATCCACGCTATCACACGTGCCTCGATCGCTGAAAAGTCGCATACGTGGAACGTGCAACCGGGCTTGGCTATGAAAGCGGTACGTATCAACTCGCTAAGTACTTGGGTAACGTTTCCGTAGTTCATTTCAAACTCTTCTAAATCACCCTGCTTAACCAAATAGCGTGCATCGTCCAAACTCTCCAAATGGTTTTGTGGTAGGTTCTGCAACTGCACTAAACGCCCTGCCCATCTGCCTGTACGTGCTGCACCACAAAACTGCAACAAACCATGTACTCGGCTGTCCTTGCAGACACATTTTTGCATAGTTGTGTACTTCTTGTTAGAAGTCTTACCCATTTCCCTACGCAAAGCCAAAACTTTTTGCACCTTGGGCCAATACTTAAATTGTACCTCGTAGTCGTCCAAATTCTTTTTGTTGAGGCTGTCAATAGTAAACCCGGTGTTCTCGGATATGTATTGTTTAATCTGTCCGGGGCTATTCGGGTTACTCATGCCTGTAAGTTTTCGGGCTTCCACAAATAGCTCATCTTTGTATAGCTCATCAAATCGGGCGGCGTTGTTTACCAAAACTTGGTCTATCATCACGCCACGGTCGTTAATGTGCTGATCGGCTGTGTACAAATCTTCGTCAAACTCTGGTGCTTCCAATCTCCTGACCTTTTTTAAGATGGCTTGCTCCACCTCCACGTCTCGGATATTGTAGGCTTTGAACGTTGCCCACTTTTCGGGCGCATCGCTCGGCTTGTGCCGGATCATCTTTGTTATGCCCTGCTTTGTCTGCTTGTTTGGAACACTAAAGTATCTTATCAGGGCTTTGCCCTCACTCATCTTTCTGTCTTCCAGTTTAAGCACCTCACCACATTGAGCCAACGAAAGCGGCAAACCCATTCGGGCGGCTCTTACCATCGTACACCGCCATTGTCTCGGGTCTAATCGCCCTTTGATGCCTAAATACACGCCGATACAAATACGCTCAAAAGCTGCATTGAAAGCGGTCTTTATTACCTCGGGGTCGGTTAATGCTGCTTTGATGTCCGGCGGCAAAGTTTCGCCGCTTGCAAAGTCCACACATTTCGCCGGACCACCGTCCACGCTATACCCAAAAAGCAATATGGTAAAGTCTTCGGCTTCCACGTACTTGTAAACGCCACACTCGGTTAGGTCGTTGCTACTATATGTTTCGATGTCTATGCCTAATTCTTTCATACGCTTTGTTGTTTAATTACCCCGGCGGCTTCCTCTTTCCACCGCCGGGGGCTACATTAACATTTTATCGTAGAGAAAAAAGCACTTTACAAATCGTCGTCGTCCTCATCGTCGATGCCGTCCAAATCGCCAAAGTCGCTTTCGGCTGATACTCTGCCGCCCAAATGGTCGTCGTCCTTGAACTTCATAATGTTGTTGAGGCCGCACGCTACGCCCTTGTTACCGCTTACGTCGTAGCCATAGAAAGTTACCGACACAATCGCCCAAACGCCGCTGTAAACTTCTTCCTCGTCCACGATAGGCACTTTCTTGCGATCTACCACGCCCGGGCGTGTGTTGCTCTTGGCGTTCAAATAGAAGTGGTCTTCGTAAACCTCATCGTCCTTTTCGTCACCATCACGCAAAGCCAAATCAAGTTTCTTAGGCTCTTTTCCTCCCCACTTAGAAACGATAGCGGCTTTCTTAGCTGCTTCGATTGCCTTTTTGATGGCTTCGATAGTCTTCTTTTCCGACTTCGGGATCAAAACGTTAGTCATAAACTTGCCCTCACCGTCACCGTCTGGGCTGTACTTCTCAAATACGTGTGTGTAACTAAGGCGGCATGGGCCAAAGATTACCTTAGTGTCATTAACTACTTTAGGGTCTATCATAATTGTATGAATTTAAAATGTTAAACTTAAATGTCTTTAAAATCGTCTGCTGCCTGATTAAACGCCGGGCGTTTGTCTGATTCAGGCACTAACGTTGGTTTGCCTTGTGGCTTGTTGATGTACTCGGCGCAAATTGTACCAAAGCGTTTCTTACCTATGAGTTTTTCCAAATCGGTAATACTTCGTAGCTCGGTAGGCTTAATGTAGGATTCTTTAGCAAAACCCTCTTTGCCTAAAAGTTCCATCACGGCGGTTGGGTTTGTTATCTTTCTGATACTGCGTCCCTCCACGATTTTGAAACCTTGGTACTGTACACCATTTAACGCCTGTTCCAAACTGTACTCTTCAACTCCAGTTAGCCACGTTTTGAAAGTCGAAAGCAAAGGTAGTATGGTGCTTTCCATTACTTCCTTGCTAATCTTACGTGGGTCTGGGTTGGCTTGCTGTGCCTCGATACACATAGACGATAGGGCTTTGCAGTTTGCCTTAACCTTGCAGAACTGACACCAATTACCCGGCTTTTGCTTACCTCCGGCATAGGCTTCGTTGGCTTTTGGTTGCAACTCATCGACTGCCCAATTAATGAGGTCGGCGGCATCTAACTCGAACTCCGAAAGATTATCAATACGTGGTTGTACGATAGTCATGCGTACCTTACGTATGTCGTACTCAAAGTTAAATAAGTCCCGTGCGCCCAAAGCGTAAATCATCATTTGTGGATTTTCCACGGCTGACACCTTTACACCCTTACCATACTTAAAGTCGATAACCTCCATCACGCCATCGGTGATAATGATAGCGTCCGACGTGCCGAAAGCATCAGGCACATAGTGACTAAAATCTAACTTGACCTCAACCAACAATTGCGCGTCCTTGGTCTTAGCTCGGGCGGCGTTGAACTTCTCCAGTACGATAGTCTTGTACGTATCGGTGTACTCGTCCATTTCGCCACTGTGGTACTGCTCGTCTAACTGCGCTATCTCGGCTTTTTCCTCATCCACCGACAAACCCAAAAACTCTTTTAGTTTCTTGGCGCAATAGGCGTGGGCTAACGTTCCCTCCTCTGCAAAGGTGCTGCCCTTATCCTCCACGTCTCTTTCCAGAAGTGGGGCGGCTGTGCAATTCATCCATCTGTGGGCTGCGCTTGGTGATAATAAAGCGTGTTTACCTGCCATAATTGTATATGATTAAATGTTGTTACTAAAATGGGCAATTTGAACCGATCGTGCCATCTTCCATTACCTGCAAACCGTTGCACTGCTCAATGAAATTTGCAATCTTATCAGGTGGCAAAGCACTTGGTTTTTCAGCACCCAACAAAGCGGCTATGTTCTTGAACTGTGCCGTTAATGGCTTATGGTATTTCTTGTATAGATCGCCGTTGGTGTTCTCCTTGTAGTCTTCACCCTCGATACGTTGGCGTGTCTTGTGCATAGCTGCCCTAACGTCTTCGGCGGTTAATGGCTTCTGCTCTGCCTCTGCTTTGGCCTGGCCCTCATTCTGTGGGGCGGCTTCCTCGGCTTTGGCTTCTTCCTGCTCGGCTACCTGCTCACCGTTGGCATCGGCTTCGTTGGCTGCTGCCTCCTGCTGTTCGTCTCCGGCTGGCTCCTTGGTAGGCTCCGGCTTGTCGGCGGCTGCATCCTCTTTCTTCTTTCTGCCTCGCTTGTTAGTAGGCTGTTGAGGCTGTGCCGGGGTGGTGTCCTCTGGCTTGTTATCTACTTGTCCGTTTCCGTCGAGTGCTTCCTCGTCGGTCGGCGCAACTGTTGGTCGGTGGCACAAAATGGCATTTACCAAAGCTACGATTTCGGGTGTTACACCCAAATTGACCTGTACGTTAATACTAAAATCTGTTTTCATCTTTGTATATGATTAATGATGTTATTTATCTTCGTTGATGTACTCCAATAGCTCATCTATCTTTCTGTGCTTTGCAAACCATACATACAAACGTATGTCGATATATGCGAGTGCTACGGCTGTAAACTTGGAATAGATTACTAACTCCCAATAGTTGGGGTTATCATTGTGTGGCATCCCAATCAGATTGAATAAAGCGATAAAGCCGATAACCACCATCAGCCAATAACGCCAATTCTTCATTACTTTTTTCATACGGCTTAATTTTTAAAGATACATTGATTTCCAACACTTGATTATTTCCGTCCCCGTAGTGATTAAGCCTTTTCCGGCTTTCCTAACTCTGAACTTAATAAGCCCATCGTTAGCGTACCGGGCGACGGTGTGCCGATCCACGTGCAACGCTTTGGCTGCTTGCCCTTGGTTATACAAACCGTCCGGCTCTACTTCGGGTTTAGTGATAATCATATAGCGTTACGTGTGATGGTTAGTGTGTTGGCTGTATAGTCCGTTTTAACGCTGAACTTGCAGCCCATCAAATTTTGAAACTGATACGTTAAAGCCTTGCCGTTGTCGCACGCTTTCGCATCAGGTAGGTAAAACGTTTTCGTCTTTCCTACGTCAATTGACCGCAAATCGTCACGTGTCAATTTGATTGCTTTTCCTGTTTCGTCTGCCATAAAAGTATAAATTTTATTAAAATTACTTACTTAGTTACTTATACCTTTGGAGAAAAAGAAAAACTGCCGTATATTTGCAGTTGGGTTTTGGTGATGTTGGGCAAATAGTCCGACAGCCTTTCTTATGCTCTTGAGGTTAGTTACTTACTTATCTCGGATGCAAAGATACGGCGAAATATCGTCACCGCAAAATATTAAGGCGAAAAATCGTCATTTATTAACAATTATTAAGTATGCCGTATGTTTGCAACTATAAATCAGCGTATAAAAGCGGTATTAGATACTGTTTATGGTGGAAATGTTACCGCAATGGAAAAGGGTACGTATATCCCACGTACTACCATTAATAGTATAGTCGGGCAGTCTAAAACCGCACCCGGGTTTAATGTGATAGCCAAAATTGGCGAAATTTCGTCACCTCGTATAAGCATGGAATGGCTTGTAAGGGGTATTGGTGATATGTTCTTAGATGAAAAAGATAGCATCAAATACCAAATTAATAGCGGCTCTAATATCACGAATAGCCCGGTAAACGATTCAGATACCCTTAATCGCTTACTCGCATTGGTTGAGGCTAAAGATAGTCAGATAGAACAAAAAGACAAACAGATTAATACATTATTAAGTATAATACAAAATAGCAAAGTTGGATGATGCAAGAAAACAAAAAACAAACTGGCTGCTGCCTCGGTACGTTCTGCTTGGTAGTGCTCATCATCATAGTTTTGGCACTCCTTTACGGCGTATTAATGGGCGTTCTAAATGTGTTTTGATACTTGCAAATTTTCAGCAAATAGTTTTTAGGTATTCGTAATTAATTATAAATCAATAAGATATGAATAATATGGGATTATTAAGTGGTAAAACAGCCCTTGTAACAGGTGCTGCTCGCGGCATCGGTAAGGCTGTCGCTATGAAGTTCGCCTCTGAGGGCGCTAACATCGCATTTACAGACCTCGTACTCAACGACGATATGGCTGCCGGTTTGGAAGCTACTCGTAAGGAGATTGAGGCTCTTGGTGTAACCTGTCGTGCTTATGCTGGTAATGCAGCAGATTTCGAGGAGACACAGAAGACAGTTAAGCAGATTCATGAGGACTTCGGTTCTATCGATATTCTGGTTAACAATGCTGGTATCACCAAGGACGGTTTGATGCTCCGTATGAGCGAGGCTCAGTGGGATGCTGTTTTGAATGTAAACTTGAAGTCAGCCTTCAACTTCATTCATGCTTGCTCTCCAATCATGCTTCGTCAGCGTGGTGGTTCTATCATCAACATGGCTTCTGTAGTAGGTGTTCATGGTAATGCAGGTCAGTGCAACTATGCAGCTTCTAAGGCTGGTATGATTGCTTTGGCTAAGTCTATCGCTCAGGAGTTGGGTCCTAAGGGTGTACGCGCTAATGCAGTAGCTCCTGGTTTCATCGAGACTGCAATGACTGCACAGTTGCCTGAGGAAATCCGCAAGGACTGGATGAAGAAGATTCCATTGCGTCGTGGTGGTCAGACTGAGGATATCGCAAATGTTTGCCTCTTCCTCGCTTCCGACTTGTCTAGCTATGTAAGCGGTCAGGTTATTCAGATCGACGGTGGTATGAACATGTAATCTCTCGGCAACGTTTTGTTGATAAAACATGCAGGTAGTTTACGAAGACAACCATATAATCATAGTCTCTAAGAGAAGTGGCGAAATCGTGCAGGGCGACAAGACCGGCGACGAACCTCTCTCGGAGACTGTGAAACAGTACATCAAGGAGAAGTATCACAAGCCGGGAAATGTATTTCTCGGTGTGGTGCATCGCCTTGACCGTCCTGTTTCGGGTTTGGTCGTATTTGCCAAGACTTCTAAGGCATTGAGCCGTCTGAACAATATGTTCCGGGATGGCGAAGTTCACAAAACCTATTGGGCAATCGTGAAGAACATGCCAAAGGAACCTGAGGCTACGCTCACCCATTGGATAGTAAGAAATGAAAAGCAGAATAAGAGCTATGCTTACGACCATGAGGTGAAAAACTCGAAGAAAGCGATATTGAAGTATAAGGTGATAGGTCATACAGACCATTATACACTTCTGGAGGTGAACTTGATGACGGGTCGTCATCATCAGATAAGATGCCAGCTTGCCAAGATGGGATGTCCTATCAAGGGAGATCTGAAATACGGTTCTCCACGTAGCAATGCAGATGGCAGTATTTCTCTCCTTTCACACAGAGTAGAATTTGTTCATCCTGTGTCTAAAGAAACAATAGTAGCAGAGGCTCCGCTGCCGGATGATAATCTTTGGCGGGCTATTGCACCCTAACTCAAAAATCCATGCTTATGAAGAGGTATGCGAAATGGGCAGGAATCACGGTGTTGACTCCATTGGTGCTCATCTTGTTGTTATCCATTCTGCTTTATCTGCCACCTGTTCAGAATTGGGCGGTAAAGCAAGTGGCTGCTTATGCCTCAGAGTCGACGGGTATGGATATTTCGGTAAAGCAAGTACGCCTCGTCTTCCCTCTGAAACTGGGAGTGGAAGGCGTAAAGGTACTTCAGCCAATCGACTCACTCAAGAATTCCCCAAACTTGGCTTTAAGAAATAAGAGAGATACCGTTGCCGACATCCAGAAGATGGTGGTAGACGTACAATTGTTGCCTCTTTTCGAAAGTCAAGTCATGGTGGATGAACTCAATTTCACCCAGATGAAGGTGAATACCACTAATTTTATTCACGAAGCCAGAATCAAGGGCAATGTAGGTAATCTGCGCCTGAAGGCTCATGGCATTGACCTCGGAAAGGAGAAGGTCAGGGTGAATCATGCCCTGTTGGCTGATGCCCGACTCTCGGTAGAACTGAGCGATACTGTGCCGCCGGATACTACGCCTAGTACCAATTTCTGGAAGGTGAATATCGAAAAACTGAAACTGAAGAACACTGATTTCGTATTACACATGCCTGGAGATACCCTTCAGGTGAATGCTTATTTTGGAGATGCGGTGGCGCAGACTACCTATCTCGACCTTTATAAAGGACTTTATCAGATAGGTCATCTTGACTGGAAGAATGGCAAGGTGAACTATGACCAGAACTATATCCGTCCGGTATCGGGCATGGACTTTAACCATATCGCCCTGTCGGCCATGACTTTGAAGGCAGACTCTTTCTATTATTGCGATTCGAAGATAGATGTCAAGATTCGTGAAGCTCAGTTTAAGGAGAAAAGCGGTTTGCAGGTAGACCAGCTCTATGGCAGATTCGTGATGGATTCCGTGAAACTGCAGTTGCCTGATATCTGTCTCCGTACCCCATACTCCCAGTTACAGGCAACGGTGGATATGGATATGAATGCCTTTGATGAGGTGAAACCTGGCAAGTTGATGGCACAGCTGAAGGGAACTTTGGGCCGTTCAGACCTGTTCCTCTTTGCAGGCGATGCCTTCCCAGGCGCCATGAAGAAGAAATGGCCTTTCTATCCGATGAAGATAGAAGGATCGTTCAAAGGAAATATGCAGCAGGCATCTTTCTCGGGCTTGAAACTGTCGCTGCCTACAGCCTTCGAACTGAGTGCTGATGGAAAATTGGGTAACCTGACGGATATGAACCGTCTGAAGGCAAATGTAGATCTGAACGCCCGTACCTATCATCTGGATTTCATTACCGCCATGCTTGACCCTTCTCTGATGCAGGAGATACGTGTGCCTAGCGGTATCGGAATCCGTGGTAACATTCAGGCAGACGGCTCCAGATATGCTACCCGACTCGCCATTACCGAAGGTCGTGGCAGGATGAGGGTGGATGCCAAGATAGATGCGAAGACCCGGAAAGACGGCAGTATTGATATGAACCGTCTGGCTTATCAAGCTAAGATTCAAGCGCACAACATCCAGGCAAAGCATTTCCTGCCAAAACAGGATTTGCATTCTTTCACCGGCTCATTGCAGGCGAAGGGAGTGGGAACCGATTTCCTTTCTCCGCGTACCCGATTACAGGCTAAGGCACAGGTAAACCAGATTCAGTATGGCAAATACAAACTGGATCATGTGTTGGCAGTGGCTCACGTTGCTAATGGTAAGGTGCATGCCGATATCGACAGCAAGAACCAGTATCTTACGGGACTCGTCAGCCTTGATGCACTTACGAATTCCAAGAAACTGGAGGCTACCCTGGTGGCAGATGTTCGCGATGTGAATCTTTATTCGTTAGAGGTAACGAAGGCACCGATGCGCCTGTCGCTCTGCGGTCACATGGATATCAGGTCCGACCTGAAGGACAGTCACGACATCATGGCTTCGATGAGTGATATTACGGTTCGTACGGCAGAAAAGAATTACCGTCCGGTGGGTGTTGACGCTGATGTCTTTACCCGCAGAGATACCACGCACGCAGTCATCGATTGCGGCGACTTCCATCTCAACATGGATGTACACGGAGGCTATAAGCAGTTGATGAGCCGTTTTGCCGGATTGCAGAAAGAATTGGCTCATCAGCTTAGGAACCATCATATCGATCAGGTGAAGATTCGCAGTCAATTCCCTTTCGGTCATGTTTATCTTACCACAGGAAAGGACAATTTCATTTCCCGTTTCATCGCTTACTGCGGTTATGATTTCAAGACGGTGGATATGAAGATGACCATGTCGCCTGTAACAGGTGTCAATGGTTATCTCAACATCGATTCACTGGTAGCGAGTGGCATGCAGTTGGATACGATCCGTGCCTTGGTGAAGACTGAGGGCGATACCATCCGCTATGCAGCACGTGTTCAGAACAACAAGCATAATCCTCAGTATGTGTTCCGGGCACAGGTAGAGGGCGAACTGCAGGAGAAAGGTTCCAATATCGATGCCCGCATCTATGATGCCAAAAACAGATTGGGTGTAGATGTGGGTCTGGAGGCGCTGTTGCTGGAAAACGGCGTGAGGATTTCGCTCATTGATACCCATCCTGTCCTGGGTTACAAGAAGTTTACTGCCAACGATGACAACTATCTGATGCTGGGCAATGACGACCGTGTTTCTGCCAATCTGAGTCTGAAGGCAGCCAACGGCATGGGTATCCGTATATACAGCAATGATGAAAACGAAGAAGCGCTGCAGGATCTTACGGTGAGCATGAGCCAGTTTAATCTGGATAAAGTGCTCAGCGTGATTCCTTATATGCCGGATATCTCGGGTATTCTTGACGGCGACTTCCATATTATCCAGACCAAGGATGAATTCTCGGTTTCTTCTAATCTGAACATCGACAATATGGTTTACGAAAAGTGTCCGATGGGAGATGTCGGTACTGAATTCGTTTACATGCCAAAGAGCGACGGCTCTCATTATGTAGATGGTTTCCTCAATTATGAGGGTGAAGAAGTAGCTACCGTAAAGGGTACTTACAAGTCGGAAGGAAACGGTTATCTCGATGCCGAAGTGGGTATGGAGAAGTTGCCTCTGCATTTTGTCAACGGTTTTGTTCCTGACCAGATTATGGGTCTGAAGGGATATGGCGAAGGAAAACTGAGTTTGAAGGGAGCCTTGAGCCAGTTGGATGTAGAGGGCGAAGTATATCTGGATTCGGCTTACCTCGTCAGTGTGCCGTATGGCATCACGATGCGTTTTGCCAACGATCCTGTCCGTATCATAGACAGCAAGTTGCTCTTCGAAAACTTCATGATGTATGCCAACAATGAGAGCCCGCTCAATATCCAGGGCAGTCTCGACTTTACGAATATAGAGAAGATGATGCTCGATATCAGGATGAGAGCACAGAACTTCCTGCTGATTGATGCCAAGGAGAATGCCCGTTCCGAGGCTTTCGGCAAGGCGTATGTCAACTTCTATGGTGCGATGCGCGGACCGGTAAGCAATCTGAAGATGCAGGGTAAACTGGATGTGCTCGGCAATACGGATATGACGTATGTGCTGAAAGAATCGGAACTGACTACTGATACACAGCTCGATGAGCTGGTGAAGTTCACGAATTTCAAGAGTGGCAAGCCTGTCGTTGTCGAGCGTCCGGCACTGGAAGGATTGAGTATGATGTTGAGCATGTCGATTGACGAGTCGGCTCATATCCTTTGTGCTCTGAATGCCGACCAGACCAACTACATCGACCTGATGGGCGGTGGTGATCTGACGATGACTTACAATTCGGTCGACGGCATCGGCATCACGGGCAAGTATACCCTGAACAATGGTAAGATGAAATATTCGTTGCCTATCATTCCGCTCAAGACGTTTGATATCCAGGACGGCAGCTACATAGAGTTTAACGGCGATCCGTTCAACCCGACTCTGAACATTACGGCAACAGAGAATGTCAGGACGACGGTGAACGAGGGACAGGGAACCGGTCGCTCGGTAGATTTCATTTGTGGCGTAAAACTCTCACAAACATTGAATAAGCCAGGTATCCAGTTTATCGTTTCCTCTCCAAACGATGCCACCTTGCAGGATGAACTGAACACGATGAGTATCGAAGAGCGGGGAAAAATAGCCATTACGATGCTGGCTTCGGGCATGTATCTTGCCAACGGAAATACCAATTCGTTCTCCATGAACAGTGCCTTGACCTCTTTCCTCAACTCTGAGATCAATAATATTGCAGGTTCAGCGATGCGTTCAGTGGGTGTGGATGTCGGTATGTCGGTAGATAACTCTACCAATGCAGCAGGTGCCATGCACACCGATTACAACTTTAAGTTTGCCAAGCGGTTCTTCAACAACCGTTTGAGTTTCAGTGTGGGCGGCAAGGTTTCTACCGGTGCAGAAATGGAGAATGCAGCCAACAATGATGATGTATTCTTCAACAATATCGAATTGCAGTACCGGCTCAACGAAGGTGCGAGCCAGTATATCCGTGCCTTCTACAACAACAATACCTACGATTGGCTCGAAGGTTTGATAGGTGAGTACGGTGTCGGTTTCAAATGGCAGAGAAAACTGCAGCACTTCAAAGACATCTTCCGTTTGAAGAACGATAAGCAGCAGATACCTGCAGCCCCAATGGAGAAGAATCCTGCGGTGAAGAAGAATACGAATGAGAAGAAGGATACGATGGAGAAAGCCAGAACAAAGGCCTTTGACCCATTGAAACTTAACGAAAAGTAAAAATCGATATGAAACAGCAGAACAGGTTATACCTTATTATATATATGGCAGCATTGCTGATGTTGTCGGGGCAGCTCATTACGGGTTGCTCTTCAACCAGTGCGCTGAAAGACGATGAGCAGCTGTTTACGGGACTGGTACCTATCGAGTATAAGAACTACGAGAAGGGAGCCTATGCCGATTCTACCATCGCCGAGATGGAGTATGCCCTGGCTTCGGCTCCGAACGGTGCCTTGTTCGGAAGCAGCTATTACCGCACGCCGTTCCCGGTGCGTCTCTGGATATGGAATGCTTTCTCCCAATCGGATGGAGCAATGGCTAAGTGGATAACCAAGGTGTTCGGTTCCAAACCCAAGCTGATGGCGAATGTGAATCCGCAGCTCCGTGCACAGGTGGCTGAGCATCAGCTCGATAAATATGGCTATTTTAACGGTAAGGTGACTTATGATGTGCTGACACAGAGTAATCCGAAGAAGGCAAAGGTTGCCTATCATGTAGACTTCGGTCATCTCTGGACGCTCGATTCGATGGCTTATCTCAACTTCCCTGCCAAGAGCAAGCAGCTCGTAGATGCTTCCATGGCCAAGGCGCTCATCCGGAAGGGGAGTCCTTTCAATGTCGCCAACATGGAATCGGAACGCCAGCGTATCACCCGTCTGTTCCGCAATAGGGGCTATTATTTCTATCAGAACAGTTATGCATCTTATCTTGCCGATACCGTGAATGTGCCCGGCAAGGTACAGTTGCGGCTGATGATGGCAGACAGTGTGGACGATAGGGCTACCCGCCAATGGTATATCGGAAAGATCAATGTTAATTTCAGAAAGCAGTATATGGAGGAGTTGAAGGATTCCTTTGTGCGCAGTTTTCTGAGTTTCCATTATAATGGAAGAAAGATGCCGATACGTCCGGGCATCGTTTTGCAGAGTCTGCGCCTGCGTCCCCGTGAACTGTATCGGGTACGTACCGAGGAGCGTGCCAAGACCGGACTTCAGGGAATGGGACTCTTCAGCTATTCCAGCATCCAGTTCACTCCCCGTTCGGTGCAGACCGTTGACAGCTTGGGCAATGTAGTATACCGTGATACCTTGGATGCCAATATCGACCTGGTATTCGATAAGCCATACGATTTCTATGTCGAGGCAAATGCCCGTGGCAAAACGACCGGTAGAGTAGGTCCGGAGCTGGTAGTGGGTCTTACCAAGCGCAATGCTTTTCATGGAGGCGAGAAACTTACTGTCAACCTGCATGGTTCGCATGAGTGGCAGACCATCAGTCAGGCTGGCGGAGGTTCCACCCGTATCAATTCCTATGAATACGGATCGGATGTTTCCGTAGAGTTTCCCCGTATCATCACGCCTTGGAATATGTTCAGAACGATGGAGCAGAATGAGCGCAGATACCGTGCCGGACACATGCCTACCAAATATCGGGGTGTGCCAACCACTACTATCAAGGCTTCGATGAATGTGCTGAACAGAGCCAGCTACTTCCGGCGTCATGTGGCAGCGGGCGAGTTAACCTATGCGTGGTCAACCTCTTACCAGCATCAGCATTCTTTCAGTCCGCTGATTCTCTCTTATGAGTTTATGAACAGCCGCACAGCCGCTTTCGACAGCATCCTCGCCCTGCATCCTTATCTTCAGATATCGATGCGCGACCAGTTTGTGCCTAAGATGAGTTACACCTATACTTATCGCAGTCCGCGCCGTTACCGTCATCCTATCACCTGGTCAACCACCATCAGCGAGGCAGCCAATATCCTTTCGCTCGGTTACATGGCGGCCGGAAAGGGATGGAACGAGAAAGACAAGAAGATGTTCAAGAATCCGTTTGCTCAGTTTCTGAAACTGGAGACCGATTTCGTGAAGTACTGGCGTATCACCCAGGATGGTACGCTGGTGGGACATGTCAATGCCGGCATTATCTGGAGTTATGGCAATGCCGAGAATGCTCCTTATTATGAGCAGTTCTATATCGGTGGTGCCAACAGTGTGCGTGCCTTTAATGTGCGGAGTATCGGACCGGGCAGGTATCAGCCTACCAACAGCAAATATTCGTATATCGACCAGACGGGCGACATCAAGTATCTGATGAACCTGGAATACCGTCAGAAGGTTTGGGGCGATCTTTATGGAGCCCTTTTCCTGGATGCAGGTAATGTGTGGACCTTACGCAACCAGGAGTACAGTCCGCTCGGTAAGTTTGATGTTGACAAGTTCTTCCGGCAGCTGGCGGTAGGCACCGGTGTCGGCGTGCGTTATGATATGGGTATGTTTGTGATACGTGTCGACTGGGGTATCGGTCTGCATGTTCCTTACGATACAGGTAAGAGCGGTATCTACAACATCCGTCGGTTCAAGGATGCCCAGAGTCTGCATTTCGCTGTGGGTTATCCTTTCTAAGTCTTTGGGGGATATATCCAAAAATAAGTCTGATATGTGTTACAGATAGTGCATAAAAGGACAAAAAATGATATTAATCAAAAAAAAGTAGGAAAACGTGCGGTTAACTGCATTTTTTTTGTTACTTTTGCATCGTTATTTTTTTAATAACTATCAACTATTAATAAATAAAAGTATAGACAAAAATGAAACCTACGTTATTGCTTTTGGCTGCCGGTATGGGTAGCCGTTATGGTGGTTTGAAACAGCTTGATGGTCTGGGTCCTAATGGTGAGACTATCATGGACTACAGCATCTACGATGCTATTCAGGCTGGTTTTGGAAAGATCGTATTCGTTATCCGCAAGGACTTCGAAGATCAGTTCCGTGAGAAGATTCTTTCAAAGTATGAGGGTCATATTCCTGCAGAACTTTGTTTCCAGGCATTGGATGATCTCCCAGAGGGATTCTCTGTACCAGAAGGTCGTGAGAAGCCATGGGGTACAAACCATGCAGTTCTGATGGCAAAGGATGTCATCAAGGAGCCTTTCTGCGTAATCAACTGCGATGACTTCTACAACCGCGATTGCTTCATGGTAATCGGCAAGTTCCTCTCTGAACTTCCAGAGGGCAGCAAGAACCGTTATGCCATGGTTGGTTTCCGTGTGGGTAACACCTTGAGTGAGAATGGTACCGTAGCTCGCGGCATCTGCTCTAAGGATGCTGATGAGAACTTGACAACCTGTGTAGAGCGTACCGAGATCATGCGTATCGACGGTAAGGTATCTTACAAGGACGAGCAGGGCGAGTGGGTTGCTGTTGGCGACAATACTCCTGTTTCTATGAACGTTTGGGGCTTCACACCTGATTACTTCCAGCACAGCGAGGAGTACTTCAAGGAGTTCTTGAGCGATCCTAAGAATATGGAAAACAAGAAGGCAGAGTTCTTCATTCCATTGATGGTTAACAAGCTCATCAATGAGGGTACAGCTACTGTTAAGGTGCTCGATACTACCAGCAAGTGGTTCGGTGTAACTTATGCAGCCGACCGCCAGAGTGTTGTTGACAAGATCCAGAGTCTTATCGACGAGGGTGTTTATCCAAACAAGCTCTTCTAATTAAATGAGATGGATATAAACATTAATATATTGACAGATCAGGAAGCCGCTATTCTCCGAGAGACGATAGCGGCTTCTCATCGTATTGTTGTCTGTGCACATAAGTCGCCAGACGGTGATGCCATCGGCTCTTCTCTGGGATGGGCTGGTTATCTTCGCTCTTTGGGCAAGAAAGTTGACATTTGTGTGCCGGATATGGTACCGGATTCTCTTTCCTGGTTGCCTGGAGCAGCTGATATCCTGCGGTATGACAAGCAGCCTGAGCAGGTACAACGGGCTTTCGATGAAGCCGACCTGGTATGCTGTGTTGACTTTAGCAGTGAGGGACGTCTTGATGAGATGGATCATGTATTGTTGGGTTGCAAGACTCAGCGTGTTATCATCGACCACCACCTGGCTCCTAATCTTGAGGCTAAGCTGCTGGTTTCGCAGCCACATGCCAGCAGTGCCAGCGACCTGGTATTCCGTGTAGTCTGGCAGTTGGGAGGTTTCCCGCAGATGGATCAGACCTGGGCTACCTGCGTATATTGCGGCATGATGACCGATACGGGTGGTTTCACTTACAATTCTACCCAGCCTTATATCTATTACATCATCTGTCTGCTGCTTACCAAGAACATCGACAAGGATAAGATATACCGCAATGTCTTCAATAATGCCCGCATTCCGGCAGTCCGGTTCCGTGGCTATCTGATGGATAAGAAACTGCAGGTAATAGAAGAACTTCATGCCAGTTTCTATACGGTGACCCGTGAAGAGTTGAAAAAGTATGACTTTATCAAGGGCGACCTGGAAGGACTGGTGAACGTGCCTCTTACCATCAAGGGACACAAGCTCTCCATTTCTCTTCGCGAAGATACGGATATCGACAATCGCATATTGGTAAGTCTCCGTTCTGTAGACGATTTCCCATGCAACAAGATGGCAGCCGAGTTCTTCAATGGTGGCGGTCATCGCAATGCTTCCGGTGGCAAATTGCTGTGCAGCATGCAAGAGGCTGAACAGATAGCACTGAAAGCAATCCTGGCATACGCCGATATGCTGAAGTAGCCGCTTTTTCCCTTAGAAATGACGAAAAAGGCAGAAAACAACCCCGTTTTGAGGCAATAGGATGATAATAAGTGATAAATAATAATAAAATCAACCTATTCCTCTCGGTGGTGTCTTCTCTTTTTTGTACCTTTGCCCAATAAATCAGATTTTAAAAAGAAGAATGAAGAAATTTTTGTTTGCAATGATTGCTTTCGCGGCTGTTTTATCGTTTGCCGCATGCAATGATAGTGAGACTTATAAGGACATGCGCGACAGAGAGCTCGATTCTATCAGCTCCTTCTTGCGTAAGGAAAATATTAAGGTCATCTCTGAGGATGAGTTCAACAGACGTTGGAAAAATAATCAAAGGCTGACGGATACTGCAAAGAACAACAACGAATGGGTACTTTTCAACAGTAACGGTATCTACATGCAGGTGATTGACCAGGGATGTGGCGACTATATCAAGAAAGGTACATCGGCAGATGTACTGGTCCGTTTTGATGAGTACAACCTTTCGTATGCTGCAGAGATGAGCGATAAGTGTCTCACGCTTTCAAACAAAGTTCCTGCTTATTCCTATTATATTGATAAGATAAGCGTAACCAATACTTCCGGTACATTTACCGGTTCTTTCGTTGATCCTAAAGCCAGTCTGATGGCCAATACTTATAATTCATCCAATTATGGCAGTGTCAGTGCTACCGTGCCTAGCGGTTGGCTCATTCCGTTCACCTGGATTAAGATTGGCAGACCAAAGACTGATGATGATCGCATCGCTCATGTCCGCCTGCTCGTGCCTCACTCTTATGGCACCACATCGGCATCGGGCAGTGTGCAGGCATGTGTTTACGACATGACCCTGCAGAAAGGAAGATAAACATAAATTCAGAAAGATATATTTATGACACTGATTAAGTCAATTTCTGGTATCCGCGGTACTATCGGCGGTCCAGCGGGCGATACATTGAATCCGCTCGATATCGTAAAGTTCACTTCAGCATACGCTACCTTCATTCGCCGTAGCGGTGCTTCGAAGAGTAATACCATCGTTGTAGGCCGTGATGCACGCATCTCTGGCGAGATGGTAAAGAATGTGGTTTGTGGAACCCTCATGGGTATGGGCTACGATGTGTTGAACATCGGTCTGGCTACTACTCCTACCACCGAACTTGCTGTTACCATGAGTGGTGCAGCCGGCGGTATCATCATCACAGCTTCTCACAATCCACGCCAGTGGAATGCCCTCAAGCTCCTCAACGAGAAGGGTGAGTTCCTTACTGCAGCTAATGGTAACGAGGTGCTGGGTATCGCAGAGAAGGAAGACTTCGATTATGCGGATGTAGATCATCTCGGAAAATATACTGAAGATAATACCTTCAACAAACGCCATATCGACTCCGTACTTGCTTTGAAGCTCGTAGATGTCGAGGCTATCAGAAATGCCCACTTCAAGGTTTGTGTAGATTCCATCAACTCTGTTGGTGGCGTTATTCTTCCAGAGTTGCTCGATGCACTCGGTGTAGCATATACTTTCCTCAATGGTGAGCCTACAGGCGACTTTGCTCATAATCCGGAGCCATTGGAGAAGAACCTTGGTGGTATCATGGATGAGTTGAAGAAGGGTGGCTACGATATGGGTATCGTTGTCGATCCTGATGTTGACCGTCTGGCTTTCATCTGCGAAGATGGCAAGATGTTTGGCGAGGAGTATACCTTGGTAAGTGTAGCAGATTACGTGTTGGGCAAGACTCCTGGCAATACCGTCAGCAACCTTTCATCTACCCGTGCTCTCCGTGATGTTACTGAGAAGCATGGTGGTTCTTATTGTGCTTCTGCCGTAGGCGAGGTGAATGTAACTACCAAGATGAAGGATGTTCATGCTGTCATCGGTGGTGAAGGCAATGGTGGAGTTATCTATCCAGAGAGCCATTATGGTCGTGATGCCCTCGTTGGTATCGCCCTCTTCCTGAGCAGTCTGGCTCATAAGGGCTGCAAGGTGAGCGAGCTCCGTGCCAGCTTCCCTAACTATTTCATCGCCAAGAACCGTATCGACCTCACTCCATCTACCGATGTAGATGCTATCCTCGTGAAGGTTAAGGAGATGTATGGTAAGGAGAAGGATGTCACCGTAACAGATATCGATGGCGTCAAGCTCGATTTCCCTGACAAGTGGGTTCACCTCCGCAAGAGTAATACCGAGCCTATCATTCGCGTATATAGCGAGGCTTCTACCATGGATCAGGCTGATGAGTTGGGCAAGAAACTCATGCAGGTGGTTTACGATATGCAGTAAGATACAGAATATAAAATCATAAAAAAGAGATGAAGCATGATTGATTTTTGCTTCATCTCTTTTTTTGTGCGCTGATTTCCCTCTGCAAATGCTCTAATTTACTGAACTTTCGCCCCACACGCCCTTTCAGGGCGTGCTGCTTCAAGGAGCTTTTTGGCCTTCAGATCGTACTTGAACCACATGCAAAACTTCAGTAATTTGAAGAAAGATAGAGAAAGATTTGGCTTTCTCAGATAAAAATCGTATTTTTGTTGCAGAATTGCAGAAGATGAGGGTTCTGAGGCCTTCGTAGCAGCAATGAAAAACTTGAACCGCTCCTTATGTGGAGCATAAATGAAATTACGAAAAATGGAATCTATTATAAAGTATTATCAGGTAGCCCATGTCGGGTTCAGCCTTTCTTATCCTGATTCCTGTCGGGAGGTTATGGCTGTATTGCTGGAGGCTTATCAGGGGTTTGAATGCGATGAACATACCGCATCTGCTGCCCTGACCTCCTTCACTCTTACCTTGAACGAAAGCGGGGAAGAGTTGAGAAAACCTGCCGGATTCAAGGAGGAATGCAGACAGGATGAGGAGGGACAGCTCATTATCAGCGGTAGTCTGGGAGAGACGCAGAAGGCGTTTCTGATGGCGATGACTGATATGAAATCGATACTCGTTACCAGTCTTGATTATCAGCATTCCAGTCTTCTGGTTCCTGCTGGCGTCTTCTGTCAGAAGTCGGCTCTCGGTTCTATCAAGGCAACCGTCGATACCTCGCTGATGCTGCTCTATGCCATGCGTTCGGCAACCGGAGATACACTCCTGTTTCATTCTTCTACCGTAGTAAAGGATGGAAAGGCATATCTCTTTTTGGGCAAGAGCGGAACGGGCAAGAGTACGCACTCCGGTCTGTGGCTCAAGCATATCGAGGGCACCCGCCTGCTCAATGATGATAACCCGGTGGTATATATATCGCACGAAGGAACGCCCATGGTGAGTGGCTCGCCTTGGAGCGGAAAGACACCTTGCTATAAGAACGAGGAATATCCGATAGGGGCAATTGTCCAATTGCGCCAGGCACCAGAGAATAAAATCAGAAAACAGACCGTCATAGAGTCTTATGTGTCTATCAAGACTTCTGTCTCCGGCAAGGCATGGGAGAAGGAAATTGCAGATGGCCAGCATCAAACGATAGAGAAGCTGATCGGGGCTACCCGGCTTTATCAGCTCGACTGTCTGCCTGATGCCGGTGCAGCCCTCCTTTGCAGTCAGACCATCAGTCAGTAAAACCAACCGTCGGGTAAAAACCAATCGTACAATAGAAAGATGAATACATCCGATTCAAAATATAAGGCAATAGCCGCGCTCGAGCAATTCATCCGTGAAGGTCGTCCTGTCAAGTTTCCGGTCAAAGGAACCAGCATGCTTCCCTTTATCGTAGGTGATAGAGATTGCGTAGAATTCTATCCGGTAGAAGGCGAGTTGAAGGTGGGCGATATCGTGATGGCGAGGGTAGAAGAAGGCTATCCGGTGGTGCATCGCATCATCGGGATAGAGCCTGTTGCCGGCGATGCATCCTCTGCCTCCTTTTCTGCAGATGATTGCCGTATCGTGCTGACGGGCGATGGAAATCTCGGTTTTAAGGAGCATTGCCTGCGCAAGGATGTCATTGCGAAGGCGCATGCTGTCATCTGTCCCGACGGCAGCCGCAAGAGTCTCATCTCGCAGAAAGCGCTCAGAAACTGGCACAGATGGCAGAGGTTGAGGCCTGTGCGTAGGGGCTTGCTTAAAATAATCAAGCTCTATATCCGTTTATCATATAAAAACTAAAAAACAAGATATAATGAAGATCAAGAAAGATTTCAAGCTCCGCGAAATTTGCGGTGAGTATGTGGTAACAGCTGAAGGTATGCAGGCAGTAGACTTTACCAAGTTGATCAGTCTCAACGAAACTGCCGCCTTTCTCTGGAAGACGGCTGAAAAACAGGGCGAATTTACGGTAGCTTCGTTGGCTCAGGCTCTGTGCGATGAGTATGATGTAGTCATGGCTCAGGCAGAAAAAGACTGCGAGGCGATTATTGCCCAGTGGCAGAAAGAGGGACTGGTATGAGGAAGTATGCACTATGGTTTTTCCGCCAGATGTCTGCAGTCCGTGGACGTTTGCTGTTGCGCATCATCGCCGGTCTCCTGCAGGTAGCATTAGGTTTGTGGCTCGTCTGGCTGTGTCGCCGGTTCATCGATGTGGTGATCTGGCGTGGCAATGTGCTGCGCGAAACCATCGTGCTTTTTTCAGTCATCGCCCTGCTGATAGCCCTTCGCCAGCTGGTATTCTATCTTTCCGGCATCACCGAGGTAATCCTCCAGAATGATATGCGTAGCCGCCTTTTCCGGTTTGTGCTGGGCAGGAAACTCTATGCCGTTAAGCATCAGGCTGAGGCTGGTTCCGGAAAGCCTGCTTCTGATATGCTTTCCGGCGACATCAGCCAGCGTTTGGAGCGCGATCTCTCATCAGCCTCTTCGGTAGTTACGGATATCCTGCCCACAATCGTAGTCACCCTGGTGCAGCTCTTCGGTGCCTTCTTCCTGATGCGTTCCATCGATTCCATTCTGGCATGGAGTCTTCTGGTGTTGACACCGGTGGTTGCAGTCTGTGCCAAGTATCTCGGCAGCCGACTCAAGAAGATGACGCTGGCGATACGCGAGGAGGAGAGCAGCATACAGATGATGATTCAGGAGACGGTAGAACATGAACTCACCATCAAGACCTTGCAGGCAGAGAGCACGGTTTCCGGTAGGGTAGGCAGCATGCAGCAGCGTTTGCATCATCTGGTCCGCCGTCGTATCCGTTTTACGTTGATATCCCGTCTGCTCCTGGCTTTCACCTTCAGTTACGGCTATTTCGGAGCCTTTGTCTATGGTGCCATCCAACTCAAGAACGGGTTGATAACCTTTGGTGTGATGACCGCCTTCCTGCAGTTGGTGGGTCAGATACAGAGTCCTATCATGTCGCTTTTGGGCATGATTCCCCAGCTGATTCATGCATCAGCGAGTGTAGACCGGTTGGTAGAGATTGAAAATACCGAGCAGGAGGAATCTCTGTCGCAGGCAGATGCTTCTATACCTTTGCAGCGTGCTTGCGGCATCCGTCTTCAGGATGTGAGTTATTCATATCCCGATGAGCGAAAGAAAGTTGTTGTCAGTCATTTCTCTTATGATTTCCGTCCCGCCACATCTGTGGCGATAGTAGGAGAAACCGGTTGTGGCAAGACCACCATCCTGCGTCTCTTGTCGAGTATCATCCAGCCCGATAGCGGAAGGATTGTATTGTATGATGCCCTGGGCAAAGAAACAGAAGGAACCGGCATGCGTTCGCATATCGTGTATATAGAGCAGGGTAATACGCTGATGAGCGGAACCATTCGCGATAATCTTCTTCTTGCCAATCCCGTGGCTACCGATGAGCAGCTTGCCGAAGCCCTTCATGTAGCCTGTGCCGATTTCGTTTTCAGTTTGCCGGCAGGTATGGATACGAAGATAGGAGAGCATGCTACCCGTTTGAGTGGCGGTCAGGCACAGCGCATAGCCATAGCCCGCAGCCTTTTGCGCGAAGGTAACATTCTGTTGCTTGATGAAATCAGCTCATCGCTGGATGCCGAAACCGAGAAGCTTCTTTTCGACCGCCTCTTTACTTCGTATGCCGATAAAACTATTATCTGTGTTACGCATAGGAAGGAGGTGGCAGACAGATGCCTGGAGCAGATACGGCTGTGATGAAATGACCTAACCTCTTTATGCTCTGGGGATAGGTTATCCCCAGCCCCCAGGCAGTATCTGGTAATGTGTAGTGAGAATATCGTGAGGGATAACCCCAAATCGTGATGGATGATAGATGATTACATAAAACTTATTCACGAATACGGCTGCATCGGGTTACAAATATGGCTGCGTCGGGTTACGAATATGGCTGCGTCGGGTTACGAATATGGCTGCATCGGGTTACGAATATGACTGCATCGGGTTACGAATATGACTGCGTAGGCTAACGGAGACGTATCTGTAAGCTTATCGAGACGTCTGCATCAGCCAACAGAGACGTCTGAACTCGCTGACTGAACTACTTGAGTTTCTTGACTGAACCACTTGAGTTTCTTGACTGAACCACTTGAGTTAGCTGACTTAACCACTTTCAAGAAGATATTCGGCAATCGTTATCCGATGTAAGTATAAAAAGAAAGCTCAGGGCAGATAGCCCTGAGCTTTTTTCATTATCATGATTTCAGTATCATTACTTCTGGCATTCCTTGCAAGGAGTCCAAGGCTTCAACTGCTTGAAGAAGTCGTTGCCCTTATCATCTACGAGGATGAATGCAGGGAAGTCCTCTACGGTAATCTTCCAGATAGCCTCCATACCGAGCTCTGGGTACTCTACGCACTCGATGCTCTTGATAGAACTCTTAGAGAGAACGGCAGCTACACCACCGATAGTACCGAGGTAGAAACCACCATGCTTCTTGCAAGCCTCTGTAACAACATCGCCACGGTTACCCTTGGCAATCATTACAAGGCTAGCGCCATGATCCTGGAACTCATCTACGTATGGGTCCATACGGTTGGCTGTGGTAGGTCCCATAGAGCCACATGGATAACCCTCTGGAGTCTTGGCTGGACCAGCATAGAGGATAGGGTGGTTCTTGAAGTACTCAGGCATCTCCTCGCCTGCATCCAGACGAGCCTTGAGCTTAGCGTGAGCGATGTCACGAGCCACGATGATGGTACCCTTCAAGTTAACACGGGTGCTTACAGGATACTTGCTCAACTCAGCACGAACTGCGTCGATACCCTTGTCGAGGTCAATCTCGATACCCTTGGTACCCTCACCTGGGTTACGGAGCTCCTCAGGAATCAACTCTGTTGGGTTCTCATCCATCTTCTCCAACCAGATACCGTCCTTGTTGATCTTAGCCTTGATGTTACGGTCGGCAGAGCAGCTTACACCCATACCGATAGGGCAGCTTGCACCATGACGTGGCAAACGGATCACGCGGATATCGTGAGCGAGATACTTACCGCCGAACTGTGCACCCAAGCCAATCTTGTGAGCCTCTTCGAGGAGCTTGTTCTCCAAGTCAATGTCACGGAAAGCACGACCCGTCTCATCACCTGTTGTAGGCAACTCATCGTAGTACTTGATAGAAGCCAACTTCACGGTGAGGAGGTTCTTCTCAGCTGAAGTACCACCGATAACGAAGGCGATGTGGTAAGGAGGACATGCTGCTGTACCCAGACTCTTCATCTTCTCTACGAGGAATGGGAGCAATGTGCCCTCGTTCTGGATAGTAGCCTTGGTCATTGGGTAGAAGTAGGTCTTGTTGGCAGAGCCACCACCCTTAGCTACCATCACGAAGCGGTACTCGTCGCCCTCTGTAGCCTCGATATCAATCTGAGCAGGAAGGTTGCAACGGGTGTTCACCTCATCATACATGTTGAGAGGAGCGTTCTGAGAATAACGGAGGTTGTCCTGTGTAAAGGTGTTGTAAACACCCAGGCTCAAAGCCTCTTCATCCTCGAAGTCGGTCCATACGCGCTGGCCTTTCTCACCGTGGATGATAGCAGTACCTGTATCCTGGCAGAATGGGAGGATGCCCTTCACGGCAGTCTCTGCATTGCGAAGGAACTGGAGAGCTACGTACTTGTCGTTCTCTGAAGCCTCTGGGTCGCTGAGAATCTTAGCTACCTGGAGGTTGTGCTCACGACGGAGCTTGAACTCTACGTCGTGGAAACCCTGCTGTGCCAGCAAAGTAAGAGCTTCCTTAGAAACCTTGAGGATAGTCTTACCCTCGAACTCTGCTGTACTTACGCCTTCCTTAGAGATAAGGCGATACTCTGTCTTGTCCTCTCCAATCTGGAACATTGGAGCATACTTAAAATCTGGAGTTTTTGCCATAATGTTTTTTGTTATTTTAAACTGTTGAAATATTCAAGTCTAATTAATTCTCGTATTCTATTTCCTGGTCGAGGCTGTCGACGAAGTTGCGGAAAACCTCTTCCTCCACATCGCCCATGCCAAATTCTTTCTCAGCATCCTTTCGGATTTCTGCTATCCATGAGCGGCGTGCCTTGATATAATCTTCGTGTATGCGGTTGGCATCTTCGAGTGTGATGTCACTGATGCCGTAGTAATCGCAGATCATCTGGTAGGTCCATGCCCACTGGTAGTCGCGATAGTTGGCATTGATTTCTTCAAATCGGTCGAGCAACTGTTCTATATTCTCGATAGTTCCTTCCTTCACATCCCTAACGATGCCTTCTTCTTCAGAAACCGGGAGTAGGAGTCCCGAAAGATCATCCCAATCGCCCACGCCGACATGGGTGGCTGGAGGGGTGATGGCTGGGTCGCGCTTCAGTACACGCTTCAATACGGCACCCATGTAGATGCGGAGGGCGATATCATAATATTTGATGCCCTTGTGGAGCGATGAAGCCGGTATGATATATTCGTGATAGAGATACTGCGAAACATTATCGCCTGTTACCTCGCGCAGGTTTTCAAGAATCTTCTTACCCTTCAGAATCTCGCCAACAGAATAAGGTGAAAGCCAGTCGAAGTTGACGATGCTCTTGCGGTTCTCCATAGCACGGAGATCACGCTTAGGCCATTTCTTGATGTCGCGGTACAGACCTACGGTAGTGATGTTTCTGCCCGGGATGAGGAACATCTTGTCGCCATCGGCAATGAGGTAGGCGAAAGGCAGGTTGCGGGTGTTTGGGTGGTGCATCAGCTTGCCGAAGCATACTGAGAAGGAACCCAGAGTGGCTGGCATCAGGAGATAAGCACCGCTGGCTGTCTTGGAACCGCGCTCCAGAATGCCCCAGTGCATAGGTCCCATCTTGTAGGCATGGTTGCTGAAGTTGGTGGCAGAACCGGCGTTATAGAAAGAGAACATGCCTCCGATAAGCAGACTGCTCTTATGATGAGAAGCGGTGAAAGGACCGCAGAAGGCTGCACAAGCCTCGCCATTGCTCATATAGGAGTTGGCGAAGAATACGGAGGCTGATGCGGTAAAGCCGTTAGACAGCTGGCAGGCTTCGCCTACGAAGCAATCCTGTATCTTTACGCTGTTGATGACGCTGGCGCCTTCAGCGATGATGCTGTTTTCTGTAATAACGCCTGTGCCGATATATACGTTGCCATGCACAGAGCCCAATAGCGTACAGTCGCTCAGACGGGAAGCACCGTTCACTTCGCAGTAATCATTGATTACGCAGTTGGTAATCTCCTTGGTATTGATGATCTTCACATTGTTGCCAATCTGGCCCCGATCCGGCATCTTGTTGTCGATGTCGGTCTTGATGAGCTGGCGTATTTTCTCCTTCATTTCCTTGTCAGGGAAATACTTCACCATGAAGGCTGCCAGCTGGCTGTTCAGATCGCTGAAGAGGATTACGTTGCCTTCGCCCACCTCGTTGAGTACGCTCACAAGATTTCCTTCGCCGTAAGTAGCTCCCTCGGTGGTTTCCAGGGTCGAGATGTTTGAGATGTAGCAATCATCGCCAATGGTATAGTTGTTGATGAAATTGCCTACGTTTTCTATCAGACAGTCGTCGCCTATGGTTACATTGCGCAAGGTGGCATTGTTGATGCCTGAATGCTTTACGAAGCCCTGGCTCACCTCCACGTTCTTGTTGAAGGATCCGATGTTTATTTCGCCATAGAGCATCACGCGGTGCATGAAGTTGGGCTTGAAATCTTCTGATACATTGACTGAGGTCCAGTCTTCGGCCCAGCAGTCGTTATGTTTAAGCACCTCGATTTCCTCGGTGGTTAAAGGTCTGTAATCATTCATAACTTACTTGTTATTGATATTTATGTTCTTACTCATAATCCTGGTACAGGAAGTCGTTGTATGGATACTTCTGTACGTGCAACTCTCTTACTTTCTTGTAGAGTATCTCGCGGAATTCGTCGATGTTCTCCTTGTTCTTTGCCGAGATGAAGAGGCAGTCCTCATTGAGCTTTGCCATCCAGGTCTTCTTCAGGTCTTCCAGCGGGATATTCTCTTTCTCCATCGGTGTGAGGTCGTCTTCCTCTTTTTCTACCCATGAGTAATTGTCTATCTTGTTGAAGATAATCATCGATGGCTTATCGGCGCAATCCAGTTCCTTGAGCGTATTCTCTACTACCTGGATCTGCTCTTCGAAGTCGGGATGTGAGATGTCTACTACGTGCAGAAGGAGGTCGGCCTCGCGTGTCTCGTCAAGGGTACTCTTGAATGAGTCGACCAGGTCGGTTGGCAATTTGCGGATGAATCCTACGGTATCGGCAAGGAGGAACGGCAGGTTGTCTACCACCACCTTGCGTACGGTGGTGTCGAGGGTGGCAAAGAGTTTGTTCTCTGCAAACACCTCGCTCTTGCTGAGCAGATTCATGATGGTAGATTTACCTACGTTGGTATAGCCCACCAGTGCCACGCGCACCATTCTGCCTCTGTTTTTTCGCTGTGTAGTCTTCTGCTTGTCGATTTCTGCCAGTCGCTCTTTGAGGAGACTCATTCTGCCGAGGATGATACGGCGGTCCATCTCGAGCTGGGTCTCACCCGGTCCACGCAGACCAACAGATCCCTTACCGCCACCCGATCCTGAACCACCACCCTGTCGTTCCAGGTGAGTCCAGAGTCTTTGCAGACGAGGGAGCATATAGCGGTATTGCGCCAACTCTACCTGGGTTTTAGCCGCAGCGGTTTGCGCACGCATGGCGAAGATATCGAGGATGAGTGAGGTGCGGTCCAGAATCTTCACCTGCAGTTCCTGTTCGATGTTACGGATCTGTTTGGCAGAAAGCTCATCATCAAAGATGACCATACCTACTTCTCTATCTTCCTCTTCTTCGTTTTTGATATATTCTTTGATTTCTTCGAGTTTACCCTTACCCACATAGGTGGTCTGGTTAGGAGAAACCACCTTCTGCGTGAATCGCTTTACGGTGACAGCCCCCGCAGTATCGGCAAGAAATTCCAGCTCGTCGAGATATTCTTTTGTCTTGGCTTCGTCCTGTGTCTTGGTAATCAGACCCACGAGTACAGCGGTTTCCGCCTTGACTTCTGATATTACAAATTCTTTCATCTATTTTCTTTATCTATATAATAATGTGAAAAGATAGTGCAAAGATAGTGTAAAATACAGAGAAAACAAAATATAGCATCAATATTTTAACTTTTTTATTAATGTGGCAGAAAATATTCAAAAGACACAAAATGCATAGCTGTATTTTAGCCACAACAGCTCACAAATGGTCTTTTTGATGCGCAAAAATTGTAAACGTTTACGTGGTTTTTTGCATAAAAAATCGAGATTTATTTGATTTATATCAATATTTGTCTTAATTTTGCACCCAGAAAAAGAATTGATTTTCAAAAACGATAAAATCATAACTACATAAAAAACACAAACTGCTGAAACATTCAAAAACTTCAAAGGCCTCGACGCGATGTCGGGGCTTTTTGTTTTCTTCTCATTCAGGAGTGATTTTTGTTGTACGCTACAGTAACAGAAGCTGGAACGTCGGCTATACAGCTGTTGCGTCATAGACAGATAATAATTTCAACCTAACAATAACATGAAAATGAAGCAAAAATTTTTGTATTGCTGGTATTTTGTTGCTCGGCGCGGTTTGTGCGCAAGCCAACAATTATGAAGTAATATCACCTGATGGCAGATTGGCGGTCAAGGTGGAGTGTATTGATAGAAAACAGTGTATAATAAATAAAAAAGGGTGGCAGATATCTGAATCTGTCACCCTCTTTATTTTATGTTTCAATCCGTTTTTTCCGCGGATTGGTTATCTGCTGGAATTATTGGTTTTTGAAGACCAATCCATCTGCATCTGTATGATCGATGGTAATTGGCTTCTCTCTGCTAACCTCTTCTGCAAGAATCTTCTTACTCAAGTCGTTCAAGACATAATCCTGGATAGCGCGCTTTACAGGACGGGCACCAAACTCTGGGTCGTATCCTACCTTTGCCAGATACTGGATAGCTGCAGGAGTCCAGCGAAGTTCAAAGCCCTGAGGCTCCAACATCTTCTTTACTCGCTTCATCTGAAGTTCTACAACCTCGGCAATCTGCTCCTGGGTCAACGGCTTGAAGGTAATGATATCATCAATACGGTTCAGGAACTCAGGACGGAAGGTCTTGCGCAACATCTCACGGCTTGCGTTGGAAGTCATGATGATGATGGTGTTCTTGAAGTTGACTACACGACCCTTGTTGTCAGTCAGACGACCATCGTCCAATACCTGCAACAGGGTATTGAATACATCGGGATGCGCCTTCTCAATCTCATCGAAGAGAACCACACTGTATGGTTTGCGGCGTACAGCCTCGGTCAACTGACCACCTTCATCGTAGCCTACATACCCTGGAGGCGCACCGATCAGACGGGTTACGCTAAACTTCTCCTGATATTCACTCATATCAATTCGGGTCATCATCGACTCGTCATTGAACAGATACTCAGCCAGCGCTTTGGCAAGTTCCGTCTTACCTACACCGGTAGTACCGAGGAAGATGAAGCTGGCGATAGGACGCTTAGGATCCTGCAAACCGGCACGGCTGCGGCGAACGGCATCACTTACAGCGGTGATAGCCTCGTCCTGTCCGATGACTCTCTTGTGGAGTTCTTCCTCCAGATGGAGCAGTTTCTCACGCTCGCTCTGCATCATACGGCTTACCGGTATTCCGGTCCAGCGACTTACAACCTCAGCGATATCATCAGCAGTAACTTCCTCTCTGACCATCGCTGCGCCACCCTGTGTACTCTTCAGCTGCTCCTGGATCTTCTTGATGTCATCCTCGAGCGCCTTCAGTTTAGAATAGCGTATTTCAGCTACGCGTTCGTAATTGCCTTCGCGCTCCATGCGTTCAGCCTCAAACTTCAGGTTTTCTATCTCCTGCTTATCCTGCTGAATCTTGTTGACGAGTGCTTTTTCGCCTTCCCATTTAGCACGGAAGTCATGCTCCTGATCCTTCAATTCTGCAATTTCCTTATCCAACTGCTGAATCTTAGGCTGGTCATTCTCGCGCTTGATTGCCTCACGCTCAATCTCCAACTGCTTCAAGTGGCGGGTAATCTCATCCAGTTCTTCTGGTACAGAGTCACGCTCCATTCTCAGTTTGGCTGCTGCCTCATCCATCAGGTCGATAGCCTTATCAGGGAGGAATCTGTCAGAGATGTATCTCTCTGATAACTTGACGGCTGCGATGCAGGCATCATCCTGAATACGTACCTTATGATGGTTCTCGTAGCGTTCCTTGATACCACGGAGGATACTGATGGCGTCTACCTCGTCAGGTTCATTGACCATGACGGTCTGGAAACGGCGTTCCAGCGCCTTATCCTTCTCGAAGTACTTCTGATACTCGTTGAGGGTAGTAGCACCGATGGCTCTCAGTTCACCACGAGCCAGGGCTGGCTTCAGAATGTTGGCTGCATCCATGGCACCCTCGCCACCGCCTGCACCTACCAGCGTGTGAATCTCATCGATGAAGAGGATAATCTGGCCGTTGGCGTTGGTTACCTCTTTAATGACGCTCTTCAGACGCTCCTCGAACTCACCCTTATATTTGGCACCGGCTACCAGCGCACCCATATCGAGAGAATAGAGTTGCTTGTTCTTCAGATTCTCCGGTACATCGCCACGTACGATACGCTCGGCAAGACCTTCTACGATGGCAGTCTTACCTGTACCAGGCTCACCTATCAGAATAGGGTTGTTCTTGGTTCTTCGTGACAGAATCTGGAGTACTCTTCTTATTTCCTCATCACGTCCGATAACTGGGTCCAGCTTGCCGCTTCTTGCCTGTTCTACAAGGTTTTTCGCATATTTCTCCAAACTCTGATAGTTATCATCAGCGCTTTGTGATTTTACGTTCTGTCCCTGTCTCAATGCCTGGATGGCAGCGAGCATATCTTTGGCATTTGCACCAGCATCCTTCAGAATACGTGCAGCAGTAGAGTTGCCCTGTACGATAGCCAACAGGATAGGTTCTACGCTAACGAACTCGTCGCCCATTTTCTTGGCGGTATCCTCGGCATTCATCAGTATCTGGTTAGTCTCGTTGCTGAGGTACGGCTGACCGCCGCCCTGCACACGAGGCAGATGTTGCATCTCCTGACGCAAGAGCATGGCGATTTGCTGTCCGTTCATGCCCAACTTCTGGAAGATGTAGTTGGTCACATCGGTAGCCTTTTCAAGGATACCGCTAAGCAGATGCACCGGTTCGATGGTTTGCTGACCATTTCGCTGCGCAATGTTTACGGCTTCCTGTACCGCCTCCTGCGCCTTGATTGTAAATTTGTCGAATGTCATATTAATATCTCCTTTCTTATATTATATATTCATATTTCTGTTATTTGGATGAGCGCCGGAATCTCCTCTTCGGAAACCTCCCGGTGCTTTCCTCCCATCCTTTAGCGAAACTTATGCCTATTCGTTGAAAATCAATGGTTTACTGACAATCTGTCTTGTTTTGGGTAGGTAAAAGATAGAAATAAGAGAAATTCCCGGACAGAATGACAGAAGAAGGCGGTTTGAGTACGGGCTGAAGCCCCAAATGCTCCAAAAGCAGCACGCCCTGAAGATTCAGGTTCCTTTCAGGGCGTGAGGGCTTACTGGCGAAAGTTCAGTACGCGAAGAAATGATAGAATTAGAATTCGCTCAGATTGCTTATTTCTTGATTTCTCTCAATTATCTTTTAAATATCCTTTAAATAATGCTATTTTATGGGGGGAAATGTTGTGTAATCAAAATAATCTTCGTACCTTTGCACCATCATAAATTATAATTTATAAGTTCAATGGCTGAAACAAAGAAAATCAAGACAGCGTTGGTGTCTGTCTTCCACAAGGATGGCTTGGACGAATTGCTCGCCAAGTTGAATGAAGAGGGTGTAAAATTCCTGAGTACTGGTGGTACCCAGAAGTTTATCGAATCTTTGGGTTATGAATGCGAGAAAGTTGAGGAGGTCACTACCTATCCATCTATCTTGGGTGGTCGCGTAAAGACTCTTCATCCTAAAATATTTGGAGGTATCTTGGCTCGCCGTGACAACGAGGGTGACCAGGAGCAGATGAAGGAATACGAAATCCCTTCTATCGATCTCGTCATCGTAGACTTGTATCCTTTCGAGCAGACTGTAGCTAGCGGTGCTAGCGATGCTGATATCATCGAGAAAATCGATATTGGCGGTATCTCTTTGATCCGTGCAGGTGCCAAAAACTTCAAGGACGTGGTAATCGTTCCTAGCAAGGCAGAATACGGCGTATTGCTCGATATCCTGAAGAAGAAGGGTGCTGAGACTGATATCGAAGACCGCAAGATGTTTGCAGAGCGTGCATTCGGTGTAAGCTCTCACTACGATACTGCAATCCATGCATGGTTTGCTAAGTAAACTCTCGGAAAAATAAAGTAGTTAAGGAGTTAAGAAGTGGAAGAAGTCAGGACAAGTGTCTGCGGGGATTCCATCCCCCGTATATGACAGACTGTTGCCGTGGCTTCTATGCTCCTTTAACTCCTTAACTCCTTAAATTAAAAGAAAATTTTAAGCTTAAAATAATTTAGAAACGAAATGGGATTTTTTTCATTTATTCAGGAAATCGCAATGGACTTGGGTACAGCCAATACCATCATTATCAGTGATGATAAGATTGTAGTGGATGAACCTTCTGTTGTAGCCCTTGATCGCCGCACCGACAAGATGATTGCTGTGGGCGAGAAGGCTAAGATGATGTACGAGAAGACTCATGATAATATCCGTACTATCAGACCATTGCGTGATGGCGTGATTGCCGACTTTACTGCCTGTGAGCAGATGATGCGTGGATTGATTAAGATGGTTCATACTGGTAGCCGTCTCTTCTCTCCTTCACTCCGTATGGTTATCGGTGTACCTTCTGGTTCTACCGAGGTTGAGCTTCGTGCTGTGCGCGACTCTGCCGAGCATGCCGACGGACGTGATGTATATTTGATTTTTGAGCCAATGGCAGCCGCTATCGGTATCGGTATCGATGTTGAGGCTCCAGAGGGTAATATGATTGTTGATATAGGTGGTGGTTCTACCGAAATTGCTGTCATCTCATTGGGTGGTATCGTATCGAACAACTCAATCCGTACAGCCGGTGACGACCTTACTGCCGATATCCAGGAATATATGAGCCGTCAGCACAACGTGAAGGTTTCTGAGCGTATGGCTGAGCGTATCAAGATTCATGTGGGTTCAGCTCTGACTGATCTGGGTGATGAGGCTCCAGAAGATTTCATCGTACATGGTCCTAACCGTATTACAGCGTTGCCTATGGAGGTACCTGTATGCTACCAGGAGATTGCTCACTGTCTGGATAAGACCGTGGCAAAGATTGAGAACGCTGTGCTCTCAGCATTGGAGAACACACCTCCTGAGCTCTATGCCGATATCGTGAAGAATGGTATCTGGCTCTCTGGTGGTGGTGCTTTGCTCCGCGGTCTCGACAAGCGTTTGCAGGATAAGATCAATATCCCATTCCACATCGCAGAAGATCCGTTGCACAGTGTTGCCAAGGGTGCTGGTATTGCGTTGAAGAATGTAGACCGTTTCTCATTCTTGATGAGATAATCAGAACTTATTCTAATAGTAAGAATAAAGTATGCGCAACCTTTTAGAGTTTTTAGCGAAATACAACCATTGGTTTGTCTTCCTGATTCTTGAGGTGGTGAGTATGGTGCTGTTGTTTCAGTATAACAGCTATCAGGGCAGTGCCTGGTTCTCCTCGGCTAATGCCGTAACGGGTAAGTTGTATGAATGGGATGCGAATGTAGAAACATTCTTCTCGCTTACCAAGGTGAACCAGGAACTGACACAGCGCAATGCATATCTCGAACAGGAGGTGCAGAAACTTTCCGACAGTCTCGTGAGCGTGACCAAGGATAGCAGCATCTACCATCGTGACCAGTTTGCATTGCTGAGAAACTATCGTCTGATTCCGGCTAAGGTAGTGGCGAATAGTGTCGATAAACCCGGCAACCTGATGACAATTGACAAGGGTAGCGCGGATGGCATCCATAAGGATATGGGTGTAATCAGCGGTACGGGTGTTGTGGGTATCGTGTATCTGGTGGCAGAACATTACGCTATCGTGATTCCGGTATTGAACACGAAGTCGAACATCAGTTGTATGATTCAGAATAGAGGCTATTTTGGCTATCTGCGCTGGAAGGGTGGTGTGTCTGACCTTGCCTATCTGGAAGAGGTGCCACGTCATGCTCACTTTAAATTGGGTGACTATGTGGTAACGAGTGGCTATTCTGCTGTATTCCCTCCTGGAGTGAGAGTAGGCAGGATATTGCACGTGTTCAACTCCGCCGATGGCCTGTCGTATCGCGTACAACTTCGCCTCTCTACCGATTTTGCCCGTCTGCGTGATGTATGTGTAATTGATGATGCCGCCATGAAAGAGCGGTTGGAGATTATGCGTGCAGCACAGGATAGCATCGCAACAAATGGAGACAATAATCAATAATGACGTATAGTAAGAGGATATAAAAAGCAATGAGTATAGATTTAGTGAAAAGACTAGCTACCTTTGTGGTGCTCGTGCTGGTACAAGGATTGGTGTTTAATCATATTCATCTATTCAATTGTGCCACCCCCTTGCTGTATATCATTATGGTACTGCATTTCCGCCGCAACCATCCTAAATGGGCGGTGTTATTGTGGTGCTTTATGATGGGGCTTTGTGTGGACGTATTTGCCAATACGCCAGGTGTTGCAGCAGCTTCGATGACTGCCGTAGGACTGCTACAACCTTATTTGTTTGAACTTTTCGTACCGCGTGACAGCGCCGACGATCTGGAACCGTCCATGCGTTCTATCGGCGTAGGTGCATATTGCTGGTACGTATTCTTCATCATTCTCGTTTATAATCTATTGTTCTTTACACTCGAAACATTCAATTTCTTTAATTGGGTTCACTGGTTGGAATGTATAGGCGGAAGTACGGTTATCACTTATATATTGGTGATGGCGACAGAAAGTTTCAGAAAGTAAGATTCCGGATAAGTGATGAGAGAGAAAAGAACACGATTTTTAGTTTGCTATATATAATAAGGTATGTTGGATTACAATCTTGAAAAACGTAGATTCGTTATCGGTGGAGTGGCCATAGCTATTGTGGTCATTTACATGATTCGTCTGTTTACGCTTCAGATTATGAGCGACGACTACAAGAAGAATGCCGACAGTAATGCCTTCTTGAAGCATATTGAGTTTCCCGCCCGTGGTGCCATTTACGACCGTAATGGTAAGCTGCTGGTGTATAATCAGCCGTCTTACGATCTGATGGTGGTCATGAACGAGGAGAGCGGCCGACTTGATACGATGGATTTCTGTAATTCGCTGGGTATTACGAAAGAGTTTTTTATCAAGCGAATGAACGATATCAAGGACCGCTCTAAAAACCCGGGCTATTCGCGCTATACCCAGCAGCTTTTTATGGGACAGCTGAGCGACCGGGATTTCAGTGTGTTCCAGGAGAAGATGTTCCGATTCCCCGGTTTCTATGTTCAGAAACGTACCGTCAGAGAATATACCTACCCTTATGCAGCCCATGTGCTGGGTGATGTGGGTGAGGTTTCGCAAAGCGATATTGAAGATGATGACTACTATCAGGCTGGTGACTATATCGGAAAACTGGGTATCGAGAAGTTTTATGAGAAGCAGCTGCGTGGTGAGAAGGGTGTGAAGATCATGCTGAGAGATGCCCACGGAAGAATACAGGGTAGCTATCAGAATGGTAAACTCGACCAGAAACCTGTGGCTGGAAAGGACTTGACGCTGGGATTGGATGTCAAGTTGCAAGCCTTGGGCGAACGTCTGCTCCAGGGTAAAATCGGCAGTATCGTTGCCATCGATCCTAGAACGGGCGATGTGCTGGCTATGGTTTCTTCTCCTTCTTACGATCCAAGACGTCTGGTGGGTAGAAACCGCGGAAAGATGCACAAGTGGCTCTCGCAGAATCCTTGGAAACCGCTCCTGAACCGTAGTATTCAGGGACAGTATCCTCCGGGTTCTACCTTTAAGACCAGCCAGGCGCTGACCTATCTTACTGAAGGTATCATCACACCGGGAACAGCATTCCCATGTAATCATGGTTTCTCTTATAAGGGTCTGCATGTAGGCTGTCATGGTCACCCGTCGCCTATTTCGCTGGTTGATGCCATCAGTACCTCTTGTAACGGTTACTTCTGTTGGGGTCTTTACTATATGATAGGTAACCGCAAGAAGTATGGCAGCGTACAGAATGCGATGACCTTATGGAAAGATTATATGGTGAGCATGGGATTCGGATATAAGTTGGGCATCGACTTGCCTGGCGAAAAACGCGGTCTGATTCCGAATGCACAGTTCTATGATAAGGCTTACAAAGGTTCATGGAACGGACTGACGGTAATCAGTATTTCTATCGGTCAGGGTGAGGTTAACCTCACGCCGTTGCAGATAGCCAACCTGGGTGCTACCATTGCCAACAGGGGATACTATTATGTGCCTCATGTAGTGAGAAAGGTGAAGGGTGAACCGCTTGATACGCTCTATACCCGACGCCATTATACCAAGGCTTCCCGACGGGCTTACAACTATGTGGTAGCCGGTATGAGAAGTTCGGCGCTGAAGGGAACCTGTAAGCTGCTCGGCCGCTACGATTTCGAAGCTTGCGGCAAGACGGGTACGGCACAGAACCGTGGCCACGACCACTCTGTATTCATGGGCTTTGCTCCGATGAACAACCCGAAGATTGCCATTGCCGTGTATGTAGAGAATGGTGGTTGGGGTGCTGACTATGGTGTGCCTATCGGCGGTCTGATGATGGAACAGTATCTCAAGGGTAAGTTATCTCCTGATTCTGAGCGCAGGGCTGCAGAGATGCAGGCCCGTAGAATCGCCTACGGATTAAGCAGTAGATAGTTTTCAGTTAATAGTTTATAGTTGATAGTTTATAGATTATGATCGATAATAAACAACCTAGTGTGCTTGCTTCACTTGACTGGTGGACGATAGGTCTTTATCTGGCACTCCTTATCTTCGGATGGGTGAGCGTCTGTGGAGCCAGCTATAACTATGGTGACAACGAGATATTCAGTCTGGGTGCTCGCTCGGGTATGCAGATTATATGGATTGGCACATCCATAGCACTGGGATTGGTAATCCTGCTGCTTGATGACCGGTTTTACGATACCTTCTCGTATGTCATCTATGGCGTCCTGATACTCTTGCTCTTTGCTACGATATTCAATCCGCATAGCATCAAGGGTTCCCACTCCTGGCTGGTGTTGGGACCGCTCCGACTGCAACCGGCTGAGTTTGGTAAGTTTGCTACGGCTCTGGCGGTAGCCAAGTTTATGTCAAGCTATGGTTTCAGTATGCAGAACCTGAAGCATTTCATGGCAGCCGTAGGCATTATCGTTCTGCCGATGCTCTGTATCGTAGGTCAGCGCGAAACGGGTTCTGCCTTGGTTTATCTTTCATTCTTCCTCATGCTTTACCGCGAAGGAATGCCGGGTGCCATTCTCTTTACCGGCGTGTCGATGGTGGCTTACTTCGTAGTGGGTGTGAAGTATGAGAACGTGATGATGTGGGATACCTATACTTCTGTGGGTAAGTTTGTCGTGCTTCTGCTGGTGCAGATTTTTACGGCTGGCATGGTGAACTCCTATACGGGCGATAGGAAACAGGCACTGATGATCCTTGCCTATTCGGTAGGCATTACGCTGCTCTTCGTGCTCTTTTCTACCTATGTCATTCCGTTCGACATTGTGTGGATCCAGCTCTTCCTGTGTGCTATGCTCATCGGATTCCTGGTTTATCAGGGACTGAGAACCCGGTTCCGGAATTACTTCCTCATCTCAATCTTTTCGTTGGGAAGTATCGCTTTCTTCTATTCTGCCGATTATGTGTTGAATCATGTGATGGAACCTCATCAGAGAGTGCGTATCAACGTACTGCTGGGACTGGATGAAGATTTGGCTGGTGCGGGATATAACGTGCATCAGAGTGAGATTGCCATTGGTTCCGGCGGACTTCAGGGAAAAGGTTTCCTGAATGGAACGCAGACCAAACTGAAGTTCGTGCCTGAGCAGGATACAGACTTTATCTTCTGTACGGTAGGCGAGGAGGAAGGTTTCCTCGGTTCGGCAGGCGTGCTGCTGCTTTTCCTGGCTTTGATATTGCGGTTGATGCATCTGGCTGAGCGGCAACCTTATAAATTCGGGCGTATCTACGGCTATTGTGTCCTGTCTGTATTCCTCTTCCACCTGTTTATTAATGTGGGAATGGTGCTGGGTTTAACACCGGTAATCGGTATTCCGCTGCCGTTCTTCAGTTATGGTGGCAGTTCGTTATGGGGATTTACCATCCTTCTTTTCATCTTCTTGAGAATTGATGCGGGAAGGAACTTAGTGAGAAGTTAAAAAAAAAAGTGAACAGATTGTTGATGAATCTGTTCACTCTTTTTTTATTGTATCTTGGAAATCTTGATGCCGATGTCACTCACACCGGGCAGGATTTCTCTTTTCATATCATGTCTGATGGCTACGTGTATGGAATCGCCCTGATGCATCTGATAGATGTTGATAGGGAAGTTATACTGATAGTAGCTGATACCCTGTCCTTTGCTCACGCCGTTGTTGTCAATCAGCTGGCAGTTTACCGTATCTATCTTGCATTCGCCAGGTATCTTTCTGTTTCGGTGATAAACCGTCTGTTCTACGATGAGCGTAAGTCCCATGAACGGATAGGCACCTGTAATGCGAAGTCCTAAGCTTTGCCTGTAATGCCCGGGCTCGAGTAGAGGTGATACTTCGAATGATAGGGTGTCGTTCTTCTCCCATCCTGCAATCGGTGTATGGGCATACTCATCGTATACGGTCGAACCGCTGCAGGCAGAGAGAATGTGAACGATCGCTGTCAAAACGATGAAATAAACAGTCTTTTTCATCTTTTTCTAGCTCCTATTCTTTATTCTTGTGGGGCGTTATTGCCTTGTGGGGCGTTGTTGCCATTCTGTGGCTTGTTTCCACCCTGTGGCTTGTTGCCATTCTGCGGCTTGTAGCCCTTGTTAGGTCGTCTGTCGTTTCTTGGCTGGCGGTTGTCACCCTTAGGATGATTGCCCTGATTACGGTTGTCGCGGCGCTGGTTGTTTGGCTTGCCTTCATTCTTCTGAGGTTTGTTGTCGCCATTCTGCGCGCGGTTCTCGTTCTTCTGAGGCTTGTTGTCTCCCTCCTGCTGACGAGGTCCCTTGTTCTTATTGTTCTTCTTCTTCTTTTTCTTAGCCTTGTCAAAGCGGCTCAAATCAGCTTCGGCAAGCAGGTCGACTGGCTTGGCTACAGGTTTTGCCTTACCGTCTTCCAGCAGACTCAATGGCTTCTCGCCCTGACGGTTCATTTCGATGATAGCCTTGGCACGCTCGATGCTGATGGTTTCGAGGTTGGAAGCAAGGTTCTTGTCAGAAGAGTAGGTGATAAGACCTGCCAGGATGTCCACCTTGAACTGATGGAAATCACCGTCGGCAGTCTGCAGTACGGCATCCTTAGGAGGCAACTTTCTGCTAGCCTCTACATAGCTGTCTACCTCGTAGTTGAGACAGCACTTCAGTTTGGCGCACATACCGGCAAGTTTCTGAGGATTCAGAGAGATGTCCTGGTAGCGTGCTGCATTGGTGCTAACGCTGATAAAGTTCTTCATCCAGGTAGCGCAGCAGAGTTCTCTGCCGCAAGGACCCGTTCCACCGATGCGGCCTGCTTCCTGTCGTGCACCGATCTGTTTCATCTCAATGCGCACATGGAAGGTATCGGCAAGAACCTTGATGAGCTGGCGGAAGTCCACACGTTCGTCAGCGATGTAATAGAAGATAGCCTTGTTGCCGTCTCCCTGATATTCTACATCACCAATTTTCATCTTCAGTCCGAGATCTTTGGCTATCTGGCGGCTCTGGATCATGGTGCCGTGTTCACGGCTCTTAGCCTCCTTGCATTTGTCAAGATCCACCTGTTTGGCGATACGGTAGATACGCTTGATATCATCCTGCGACTTGAGGTTTGCCTTCTTAATCTGGAGTTTTACCAGTCTTCCGGTCAGCGTAACCACACCGATGTCGTGACCCGGGTTAGCCTCTACCGCCACTATATCGCCCTTCTTCAGGTCGAGGTTATTCACATTGTGGTAATATCCCTTACGGGTATTCTTGAACTGTACCTCCACGAGGTCAGTACTTTCAGCATTGCCGGGTACATCGGCAAGCCAGTCGTATGTGTTGAGCTGTCTGTCCTGTCTTCCTACGCCCTTAGCGCACAGACCACGGTCGCAGCCGTTACACATCCTGAATTTCATATTTTTGTAATCCACGATAGTCTAATTTATAATGTATAATTTATAATATCTAATTTATAATGAACAATGAACAGAACTTTCGCAAGTTTTGCCCCATACGCCCTGTATTGCCCCATACGCCCTGTTTTGCTCCATGCGCCCTGTTTTGCCCCATACGCCCTGAAAGGGCAGAAGCTCCTAGCCCAGGGCATCGCCCTGGGTTATTACGG